>Ga0209404_10000044_pt1 | contig 123369 bp, 66 predicted proteins | sample TroAtlMetagenome_2_FD_187447 | JGI IMG/M metagenome (GOLD analysis project Ga0209404, IMG submission 187447) | Marine eukaryotic phytoplankton communities from Atlantic Ocean - Tropical Atlantic ANT8 Metagenome (SPAdes) (version 2) | ecosystem: Environmental > Aquatic > Marine > Oceanic...
AGTACTTCTGTACGTGACCATGTTTACTATCGGTCACAGCACAACCTTACTGTTCGGTGTGCTGAGCGATATTCAGGTTAACGCCTATTTGATTGATGCCATTATAGGTTTGTCTGTCGTCTACAAAGGCTTTGATAACTTAGGTGGTTTCAAGCGATGTTTTAACTGGCAACCCAATGCGCAATGGGCGGTACTGATCTTTGGCTTATTTCACGGTTTTGGATTGGCAACCAAATTACAGGAATTCCATTTACCGGCAGATGGGCTTATTACCAATCTGATTGCCTTTAACATCGGTGTTGAACTGGGCCAGTTTGCAGCACTCGTGTTTATCCTGATCGCCATCAACGCTTGGCGAAAACTGCCTTCGTTCCAGCGTTTCTCTACCATGACCAATACGGCTCTTATGAGTGCTGGCGTCATGTTGATGGGATATCAGCTTACCGGTTACTTCGTTAATTAAACTTATAACAAGAGAATATTATGCAACACACTGTCAGTACAAAAACCTTAGTCAAAGCCAGTATCACCGCAACAGTTGTGGCGGCAATTGCTTTGGTGACTTTTATTCTTCCAGCGGAATACAACATCGACCCAACAGGAATCGGGCATAAGCTGGGGTTGACGACCCTTGCACAAGCGACTGAATCTGATGTTATTGTTTCTACCAACAATGCTGATACCAATACTTCAGGCAGTCAGGAATTTCAGACCATTGAAGTTGTCGTGCCTGCCGGGCGCGGTGTCGAATACAAATTTGCCATGCAGCAATATGCAAAAATGACTTATGAATGGCTGACCGACGGTGAAGCCCTGTATTTCGATTTACATGGTGAACCGGAAGGCGATACCACCGGGTATTTCGAGAGCTATACCATAGCAACCTCCAATGAGATGAAAGGCAGCTTTACTGCTCCTTTCGCCGGTTCACATGGTTGGTATTGGAAAAACAAATCGGACAAGCCTATTGCTGTGCAGCTTTTGGTAAAGGGCGAATACCAAGTAATTGGCCTGAAGCAATAATTCAACTTATTAAAATTGGAGAATGTGATGAAAGAAACGTTATCAGCAGTGGTACTTTGCTGCGCAATAATCAGTGGTAGTGCTCTGGCACATGGCGATCATGGTGTTATCAGCGGCCAGAAAGCCATCAGCATTGCAGCTAAATCTGTGAAGCAAATGGCCTTCAAAGATTTTGGTTTTGAAGTGGGTAAACTGGATGAATCGTGGAAAGACTTGTCGCCTGAAAAGTTCAGTGTCGTTAGCGTAGAAGAAGAGTTCTATGTGGTAAGTGCCTCTAATTCTGATGCCGCCAAGCAAGTCTTTTTCAAGATAGCCAACAACGGTCAGGTTTTGGATGTGAAAGCTAAGAACGACTATTAAAGGCTAGGGGGTACTGAGAGTTGACGCTCAGTGCCCATCCTTCATTTCTAGTAATATAGGCTAAGCCCTTTTTTGCAGACTGCCTCAATGAAAAGCGTTTAACTCAATCGTCCGCTTTACGTACTTTTCTGCCGTTTAACTACAAATATTCGAACGACCGCTAATGGCACATATGCGCCTGTCAAATTTCATTGAGTCCAATTATTAGAATCTGACAGAACACTGGTTTTTAAAAAAACATTAAACCTACGCTAACCACTGCTCGAGTGACTTATCTTAAGATGGAGTGCATTTTATTAGGTCAAGCAATGCAATAGCTTCTTATACCAAATCAGCAGTAATATTTAATCGGCATTAAGAAGAGTCAGTTTGACTTCAAGCCATTGGGGTTAGCGTTTTATACTAGTTTTGGGTAGGTTGAAAGTTCTTATTAACTTTTTTATCAAACAGAAGCTTAACCTTACCTACATCAATCGTGTTTGCTTTAACAAGGCCAGCATCCCCTCTTCCAAATCTGCCTTTTCCATAGTGTTCACTTGCGGTCAAATCGTTGCCATGACCTACAATTGCTGCAATGTGAGACAGTGGGGTTTTGGCGGATTTGAGATTTGCAATGCATTGATGTCGATAAGTATAGAGGGAGATCTTTTTGCGTTTATCTGAAAATAAACGATTCACGAGCCTAGAAAAAGCCTTTCTGAGTACTTCATAGTAATCTTCAAAGCTAACCGAATCATTCTCTGTTGTCCTGGCCTTATTAACATGAAGTAAAGCTAATCGAATAGCGAGAATACTTCTCTGGCTTACTTCACTGAGGTCTACAAACCTAAATTCACCAAATGAACGTCCATTAGTGTTTTTTGCATTTCGGATTTTGAGGACGGGGTAACTTCCAGAGTAGTGCCCAAGATGTTCCTGTATCTCAGAATGTAACTCCTGCTGGTTTATGTAAAGCTTGGCTGCTTTCATCTCTATAGGTCGTAAACCTGTAGTTAGTATCAGCTCGGTTATAGGCAATAGCTGTAACCCCCAAAAATCCCCAACATCATGTAGAGTCTCAAGTTCTTGTCTAATTGTATCTTCCTCTTTTTTAGTGAGGTGTTTCTTTTTGCATGCACTTGTTTTATTTGGCTTTTTAATTGCTCCCTCACTTGAGATTGCTAATAATGAATCTGCTAGATGTTGGATGTTGTTTTTTTCTAAATACCAGACTAGAGCTGCTTTTTTCTTACGCCATGTTGAGGTTGATATTTGGCTCTTTTCTGACAAGAGTTGTTCAACGAGTTTTTTATAGTAATTTTCATCATTTATCTCTAGACCACATCTTTTAGTAAGTGTTGCCACTCTCGACTGGTAATCCTGGATTGTTGAATCCGCCTTAGTTCTATTTATGTTCATGCTTAACCTCAATTTGAAGCACTCACTCTACTTTTTATTAATCTTGTATAAATCAGAAATGTTAAATAAGTCGGATAATTGGTTTCTACTCAATGAAACACTTTGTATCGTTTTACGAAAATCGGTTTTCACGGTCCCCATTTGACATTTTTTTTGCTCTTTGAAGACGATGAAATAAGTCTTAAATGGGAAGCAGCAGTTTCTCATCCCCGATACGCCTTTTTTTTTGTCGTTTGGGGGATTTGAGGAAGTTGTTGTGAGAGGTGGCTTTCGCTCGAGTCCCCCATATCACCGCATTTTTGCCATTTGGGGTATTTGTCTTGTTTTATCAAAGTGAACAGTTTGAGGTATCAATGAAAAGAGGTTTTTGTATTTTAGCCTGTCTTTCAGCTATAAGCGGGTGTAGCTCCACCAGCGAACAGTATTTATCAGTAGAAAGAGTGAGCCCAGTAGAGGAGCGTATTTCTGCATTAGCAGAAGTGATGGTTGAAAGGGCCAATAGAGTAGAGCAGCTGAAAAAAGCCCAGTACTTAAACTTAACCGGCAATAGTTTTCAGACTTCTGAAATTGGTTACCTACCAATTCTTAATCAGCATAAAAACTTGGGAAAAAATTATATTGGAAACTTGGAGCCTTTCGTAAAAAGACTATCAGTGGTAGCTGGTATGGAGGCCCCAAGGTTTATCGGACCAAAACCCTCAATAGATATAACACTCAATATAGATACAGACTATAAAACAGTTTATTCGATGTTAGAACAGGCTGGAACATTGGCAGGCTCTAGGGCAGATGTTGTATACAAAGCAGCCGAGAACTTAATAGAAGTGAAGTACCCAACTAGATGAAAGCTAAAATATTAACCCTGCTTTCACTTGTTATTGTGGCGAACTTTTCGGTAGGTGCTGAAGAGCTAAAATACCCTTTAGAGTTCAATGAAATCAGTGATTCTGAAGACAATAAAGCTATGTTGAATGTCCTCAGGGAGTCAGGCATTAACAATCCTAAAAGGGACGACTCTAAAGTTGGTGAAGATGCCCGAATTAAAAAGGTAGGAGAAGCTGCTTTCAAATGGGGAATCAAAGAAGGCCAATACCATTACCAAATACAGTACAGTAAGGAACTCGAAAAATACGATTCAAAACTAAGTCAATTTGCCAATTTCAGCCAATTCATTGTCGATGGAAGGCTTTTATTACCTAAAGTTTCTCTTGCAGAAAGACTTTTCGAAAAAGTAGCAAATACTAAAGTTCGAGAAGTCGGGTTTTCTATAACCATAGAACAACCAGCCAAGTTGGTAAGTGCTCCACCTACTTGGAGGGATTATCTCAACTTTCATATAGATAAACCTCTTAAACCCTCCGCAGTATTTCTTCCACGGTCTTCACAAGAAGACCTTGTTTTCAATTATGAATTTAAACGTGGATGGGAGTTAGGCCGTTCGCAAGCAGAAGTGATTTTAGAGGAAGGCTTTAACCGCCTAATAGTAGATTTAGAAAATCACTACAATTTCATTGAGTCTGAAATTTCAAATGTACTGAGAATGCCGACAATAAAAACCACTGAAATGGGTGTTGTAGTTAGCGCAGATGGAAGAACTTTATACGGTGATGATGTCATTTTCACGATTGATCAAAAGACTACTTTTAAATCTCTGGAAAATTGGACGCCTATCTTTGTGTCGGAGGAAGAGTGATTCAGGTTCCAAAAAGAATCGACGGCGAATTCGTTGAGAAACTGCTTGAGTGGGCAAGCAATAATAAAGTTAATGATGTTGTTATTGAATCAGATAGTCCCCTCTGGGTTAAACGGCTCGGTGTAATGGAGCAACTATCAGAGAGAAATATATCACAAGCTGAGGTGAGGGAGGTTCTACAGAGCTTTTACCAGCAAAGTGGACCGGACACATTGGTTACCGGTGAGTATATTAAGTTTCCATTCGAAGTACTTGCTAAAGACGAGACTTCTTATAGGTACCGAGTTACAGCAACCGGTGTTCAAGGAGAACGTAATGATCGGGGGATTGAGATAATATTTAGGCCATTTCCCGATGAAGCACCCCCTCCAGCACAGCTATCTTTACCTGCGGATTTCGTACAGGCATTCAATTCTAGCTACGGGGTGATTTATGTTACCGGGCCTACGGGATCAGGAAAGTCTACAAGCTTTGCTTCAGTACTTACAGAGCGTATTAAGAACAAGTCAGAGCGTATAGTCACTTTTGAAGATCCTATCGAGTTTGATTTAAAGAAAATTAAAGATAGAAAAGCCAATGTAGTGCAGTCCGAAGTGCCATTCCATCTCTCAACGTACGAAAAAGCAACCCATAACTTATTAAGAAGATCGCCTGACATAGTCTTTTTCTCGGAAGTAAGAGGTACTGAAGTTGGACGGGAATTATTACGCATAGCTAACTCCGGACACCTTGTTGGTACAACGTTACATGCAAATAGTTGTGAGATGACCCTCCCAAGATTCGTCGATATGTTCAAGCATGACGAAAAAGCGAAAGTTACTGCTGATATTGTTGAGACAACTGTGGGGATTTTGAATCAAAGGCTAGTTAAGACGTCAGATGGAAAAAACAGAGTTGGGGTTTTTTCCTCCCTCATTTTCGATGAATCAATCCGAGACAAAATTTATTCAGAAGTTAGTTCTGACTACTCAAAGCTTAAGAGTGTAATGTCAAAGATGATATCAAAAAAGGGATTACCTTTTATTGAAGATTTGAGAGATAAGTTTAGGACAGGTCTCATCGAGATTAATTCATTTGAAAAGCTGACAAGACAGTTTGGAGATGAAAGAGATATTCAAGAAATAAGGAATCAGGCCAAGTCTCATTTTGAAAGAGGCTTCATTTCAGAGGATGAAATGAAAATGTATAGGAATAAATAATGTCTGAGAAAGTGCAAATCACTACAAATGTGGCGAGAGAAAATAGGTTATGGCGAGCAGGGAAACGAGCGAAACTAAATTTAGTAGCTATCCAAGTGGACGCCTTGTCTGTTGTGCCTTTCCCACTTTTATATTTTATCAAGTCCAAATGGTATCTACTGGCCTGTTTAATGTGGGTATTAGTGATCGGGACAATCGATAAATTCAAAATGACTCCTATACAAGGACTAAAAAGAGTCAGAGCTATTATTGCTGGAAAACAAAGATTTATAACCAGGTATTCAAATCGTCAAAGGAGATTTACAAATGGTAATTAAAGAACTTAAAAATGCACCAACACCTTTACCAGAAGAGGATGGCACCTATAAAGTCTTCGTCGATAATGGGTACGCTCAAAACAAAATTGCCTATTGGGCTGAAGTAGATGGTACAAAGCAACTTGTTAATTTTTTACTTCCAAGTAGAGCCCAAATGGGACGAGTAAATGTTGATGTTCACGGAAGAGCATCTGGAGTTTACACGGTAAATGGATCTGACTACACCGTTGGTGAGGATGTTAGAGACCCAGAAACGATACGCAGTAAACAATATGCACATAGCGAAATTAACTGTGCATTGGTTATGCACACCTTGATAGCTGCTGGTTTTTCTGGCCTCAAAATTCGTTTGGGTACAGGTTTGCCTTTTGATCATTACTTCAGAAACCGAGAGGTAGACAAAGCATTTATTAAAAAAATAACGGAAAGCCTTAGTAGTGAGTGTATCTCTGCATCAGGGTCAGAAATGCCGATTATTGTGTCACACAGAGTTTATCCTGAATCAACTGCCGCGGCCGTTGCTTTCTCACTTGATATTGATTCTGGAGACTTTAAAACCTTTGAGAATGGCCTTGTCGTTATTGACATGGGCGGGGGCACAACTGATATAACGGTGATTAATCGTGACTTCACAATTAATATTGACGAAAGTGGCTCTAGACAACTGGGTGTTATCGATATAAGAACCAAATTATCGTCGTTGATAACGGACAAATTTGAAGTTTCAGGTATCACTGATAGTCAATTAGACAGGGCGCTACGAACGGGTTCTATAAAAATTTATGGTCAAGATGAAGGTATTTCTGATCTTCGTGAGCAAGCCAAGGCTATGACAGTTAAAAAGTTGGGAACCTTCATAAATGAAACCGTCGGTGAAGCAGCATTCATTGATACTATTCTTTTTGTCGGTGGTGGCGCATCTATCTTAGAAGACTCATTTAAAAGTACTTTTAAGCAAGCACAGGTTCCTGAAAATCCCGAGTTTCAAAATGCAAATGGCGCTCTTTACTACATGACCCATATTGAGGAATAGGGGGGCGATAGCATTTTGTCTAAATTGAAAACCAGATTTACATTCAAACTTTACTCTTCGGACTTTGAAAACATTAATCTCTTAAATGTCTTAGAGAATTCGAACGCTGAAGAGTTGAGATGTCTTGTATCGAAAGGACATTGGCTTAACGAGTTTATTTCAATTTCGCAACCAAATGTAGACCGTTTAGGGTTGGTACCGGAAATTAAAGGTGGTGAAGATGTTGAAACTAAGAGCTTTTTATTAAGGTTCTCAAAAAGTACAAACTCAAACGAAAATTCTCGAGTGAATCAAATATGGGAACAACTTAACGAATTGAGCACGCCTTTTGCGAGGCAATCTTACATTAGGAAGCTTGTTTTTTACGGTTATGCGATGGATACAATCTTTTCTGACGATAAGAAGCGACAATTCAATCAACTGTTTACCATAAACCCAGCTGATGAGGCTAGTATTCCTCCAGCAGATGTTCAACCACCAGCAGAAGTTCAACCACCGAAAGCAGAGCCTAAAATATTCGAAGGCGCTAAGGATATGATGAGGAGTTTAATGTGAAAAAGGTTCTGGGTATGGCAAGCATAATCGCCATTGGTTTATTTCATTTTGAAGCTGATGCAGGTTTTTATATAGATATGCAGGGAGTTAAACCAAAGGAGCAAGCTCAATCATTAGGTATAGAAGGTTACAACCTACTGACTGGAAAATATTATGGTCTAGTACATGAGATTGGAACAGGTGTACCGATGACAATTAAGAGTTTTGGCGAAGACTCGACTTTGGCTGATGCACTTTTTTTTATTTTACCGACTGAGTGGTTTGCATATGTCGATGAACGTGTCGAAGAGCTGCCAAGAGTAACTTGGGACGCAAGTGTCGGCGAAGGGCAGCCTTGGGTGGAAGTTCTAGCTCAAATGGGGAAGGAATTCGGGCTTAGGTTTACACTTGATTGGGATCAAAAGTTGTTACAAGTCCATACAATTCCCAATTTTACTAAGCCCGACTTTAATGACCCTGTGGTAATAAGTGACTCAAATAATGAGCGTCAATTATTTATATATAAAAAAGAGCCAACATTATCGGGGTATTTGGTTAAAGATGGAGAATACATCCCTGTAAAAGTAACAAAGTGAATAAAGCGCCTTAAGTTAAGGCGCTAAGTTATTTTCATTACTTTTGGTTGGGGTTGCCATTCCTTTGCCAGACTCGCTTACTGTCTGTTGTAACGATGAGAATTGAGTTTGACCACTATGAATAAATGACTGAGCCCCCATACTGTCAGCTGGTGAACCTAATAGCCTAATTGCTCGGTCATTGATTTCATTCATTATTGAAAATACCCTTTCTATTACACTTACAGACAAAGAAACAAGCGCACCAACTAATCCAAAAAATGATACTAATCCTACAACGGTATTTCTCGTCATTCCCTCTGCAAAAGGTAACCAGAGTGTCAAAGTTAGCTTGCCCATCATTAAGAGAAAAGGGTAAACGACAATAAAGCTGATGACTAAAATAGGCATTCTGATGAATGATGCAAATGCTAGTAAATAGCCTTGGGATGCTCTTGAACCAATGAAACCGCGGCCTTCAGTGAACGCATGAGCTAAGCCGTGGATTGGCGCCAGAACAAATTGCTCTACTACCGCGCTAAAAGCGCTGATAACACCCCCAATCCAGTGCATAAGAGGAATTAGCGGCAAGTAAAAAGCAAGGTACAGTCCCATACTAAACAAAAAAGCAATTAGTAAAAGGAGGCCTAGGTATAGGTTCTTTAGAATACCTTCCAACGCACCTGAACCGATGGCTTTGAATGTAGCTAAAACGCCGCTAATTCCAGGTATCCCGCCCGAATCGCTTTTACCTAAATTATCTAATACCTCTATCTTGCTACTTAACGCTGTAGTTGTGAGTAACAAAACTTCACCAGTGACTATCATTTCATGTCCAAGCTCGCTCAACGAATAAAGTAAATCATTACTTTCTCCGACTAAGCGTAGGCTGTTCGATATGAACATATCAACCTGTCTATCCTTTTCATGTATTATCAGTGTTCCATCATTGCTTTCAGAAACGAAAACCCTTCCGCTCTTACCTTCTGTAACTTTTGATGTGGCGTACCAAAGTTCAGCTAAGTCAGCGTGTGTCAAAATTGATTCATCTAGACTTGACGATGATTGTATGCCCATTCCATTGAGCATACTGTTGAATTCTTGTTTTCTTACAGAGTCAATCCACCATGTGGCACCTAATGCAATCCAACCAAGTTCTCTTACACTATAATTGTCCATGAAAGATGGGACAGGTTGGAGATATGGGGGGATGTCTTGGCCTGAATTATTTAATTCATTGTTTTTCATCTCCGAGTATTCATTGCGAATGCTTCTTACCCTATTTTCATATTCATTCGAAATTGAGGCTAGTTGGTCTTGGGTACTTGCTATTAATTGCTCTAGAGCGGAATCTTCCAGTTCGTCTACTAAGTAACTGTTGACGAAATTGACAGCTAAAATTCCTACTTGCTCCCTTGTTTGAAGAAATGCATTGAATGATGACTCAATAAACCACTCTTCAGGTACACCATCAATAGAGAACTTAAAATTTGGTAAATCAGCATTTATTTCATATTTTCCACAACTATCAATCGAGTAAGTTGTAAAGAATGAATCATTTCCTTGGGATACTGAAACAACGGTTTCACCAGTACGGTCAATATTTTTAGTTAGGTGTGTTTTGATTAGTTCTTCACCTTCAACTGCATTAAGTCCTTCTTGGCAGATAAATGTTTCAAATAATTGGGAAGTGATCTTTGATGATTGGATATTTGTTTGAGAGTTAAATTGACCACCGACGCTCATATTGTCATATGCAATATTAGCTAATTGGTTAGCATTTTGAATGCTGTAGCCGTTAATAAGTATGTGGCCATATTGGAAGAAACAGTAGCCGGCAGATAAAGGAACTGTTGACAGTAGCGCTATTATTAAACGGACGGAAACGCCAGCTTGGTCCAGGTCTGATTTTTTATTTTTTCCACTATGGGTCGCTGAAAAGAACCAAGTAAACAAGTTCCAACCGACTAGGAGCAAAACGATACCAAATAGAGAACCACACCAAACAATCATTACTTTTCCTAAAAGCGCGTCTGGTGAGTCCGGGGCTTCTCCACCTTGGATAATGTTTACAACATCTCCAAACATTCCCCTTAGTATTTGAACCGACAAGTCGGTCCTATTCTCTACAATTGGATCGTCTGCTTGAGCTTCCTGCGCCATCAGCTTTCCTGAATTTATAGTCAGAACGCATATAGACAATAGTAAGGCTCGGGTAAGTTTTCTAATGCTCATAATTTTCCCGACTTATCTGGCTTTTGCGATTGTTAGCACCGCAACACATAAAGATAATTTCATTGTCTATTCAGCGCGGTAGGTTTCAAACCGCTTTTCCCACTTATTGAACATTTAGAGGATGTTATGCCAGCAGCAATAAGATTTGACTCACACTCGATAACTGAGCACTGGAATAACTTTCCAGAAATAAAATATCTTTTTGAAAGAATTTCTGATGTTGAAAAGTGGGTGCTTGATTTCGATGCTGAAACAGCTTTAAAAATCGAAAATTGGGTGGAGGAGATAGATGATAAATTGGATGTAATTAAGAACAATCATCCGGCATTGCTTACTCTGCTTGCATTCATGTCGGTATCATCTTCGATGTACTTGCTTCAAATGCTCGAAGTTAGAATTCCTGGGCTAATAAGCAATCTGTCCCTTTCGGCTTCAAAGCTAGCTGATAATGAAAAGTATGGCAGACAGTCAGTAATTCTCATCGAGCGCTTGGCCGCAGCTCACACTCAGGTATCTCTATCTCAATTACTAAATAATAAACGTCTCGCACTAGTGTACGCGGCCATTGACAAAGTACAGAAGAGAAAAGGAAGTTCACTATGAAATTTTCAATATACGGGAAGTTACTGTTAGCGAGTGTAGCTTTTTCTGAATTAGCAATTGCTCAGGAAGAAGACGCATTCGGTTGTGCAGAGTCAGATACTTCGATTGCTTGCTCACAAAAAAATCAGGTTCAAGAAATTTGGACGGACATGAATAAATCATTTTCATATCTAACAGATGATTTAATACAAAATCCTTCTTCAGCGATCGATGCCGGTTGCTTAAATGACATTAATAAGGTCGATATTAATGCTATAGCAATAGACCCCAAATCGATATTTTCAGGGATATACGCAGCATTGAAAGACCAAATCTTAAACAAAGCTTGTGATGCCATAAATGACAAAGTTAACGAAGCAACATCTTATCTAGATCAAAGGCTTGAAGCTCCGATGGGTATCGGTTCTGTGTCTGTCAGCACACGAGGCTCGTCAGATGTACAAAGTTTTTCTGATATTGCATCGTCACGTTCAAGGCTTACCAACCGAGAGGCAACATCTGAAGCAGTTCAGGAAGTTTTTGGTGAATATCCAAGGATTACCCGTAGAGATTGGACCGACCAATCTGTAGAAGAAATAAAAGTAGAGGCCAGAGGGGTTGATACTAGAAGTCAGCGTACCGAAGACCAAGAAAGGCTTGATTCACTTCTAGATCTAGACCGTTTATTTAAACCGGAGGTTGAAGAAGAGGAGGAATCGAATGAAGAGAATAATTAAAGCTGCACCATTACTCTTAATGTTTGCTGCATCTGAAGCTCGTGCGGGTTGCGATGCTTGTATTCAAGCGTCTGTTGAGAAGGCTTCAGCAAGTATTAGCGCGTCGTTAAACTCTTTAAAAACTACCGTAGACACAAATGTACAAGCGACAAATCAATTAAAAGTGACTGTTGATACATCTAATTCAACGATGGTTGGATTATTGAATGCACAACAACAACAAATGCTGACTGCGCTAGATGGTGTGGCAGCAAAATTAAGCCTTTCACAAGAAAAGCTCGGTGTAACTATACGAAATTTAACAGATTACACTGTAAATGAAATTAACCTAGCGATAAAGAATCAAACTAAGACAGAAGGTTTTATAGACAATTCGAAGGAATTTGGTCCATTAGCGCATCCCGTATCAAACGATATTACTGTAAATAGAGCTGAGCATTTAAAAGTAGCGTTGGTCGAATTAAACGGGTTATTAGATGACAGTGTAAAAAAGTTTCAGAGTTGGGCGTTGGTTGTTGGCGAATCAGATTCTACGAGCAGCCTAAGAGCCAAAAAGGTCAATGAGAAAATAGAGGAGTTAACACCCCTTCTAGACTTACTTCATTTACCAGTCATATCAATAGAGGATACAAGCTCATTACTCAATTTAATGAAGCTACTTGTTTTACCAAATCCTCAGAAAATTTCAGATTTAAGTGAGGTACAGAAAATTGCATATTTCTCAGAAATAGCAAAAAAGTCTGCAGCCTATAGAGCTCTTGCTTCTGAAGTTATAAATAAAGCAGCACTATTATCTATTGATGGTTGGGATATTGGGTATACACAAGTAACCGCATTAGACGGAAAAACTTCAATTGAAGAGTTTATTGCATCCGAGACTGAGCGAAAGTTGGTTTCAGAAGATTGGCACTTAGATGTTAAAACAAAAAGCGATACAGGTCTTATTCGCGAGCAGATTAACCAAATGAACATTACTAACTTCCTGCTTAATGAAATTATCAAACAGGAGCGTCTTTCATTAGCAATGGAGGCAAATAAGTAACATGGTACGGTTTATCCTATTTTCCATTTTTCTGTTCATTCCTTTTAAAAGTCATGCAAATTTTGGTTTCGGGCCATGCTGCTCTGGTTACACTTGTGGAATTATTCCATGTGATTCCTCTTGTGCCGGTAAGGCTTTTAATAGTTTTGGAACCAAAGCTAGTCAGTTACTAAGTAGCGTTAATACAAGCTCTAAAGATTTGTCGCTCTCTGAGGCTGATGTCTCAGCCTCTGTTGCAGAAATGTACAGCTCCCTTGCAACATCTTACCAATCAAATCATGAAAGCAAGATAACTGCTCTTGATGGTGTAGCACTAAAATTGGAACTTGCCCAGTCCGGTCTTAGTAAATCGGTGAGTACATTTTTTGAGGCTCTTGTATCAGAATTTGTGAATGCACTAAAATCCCAATCGAAGTTAAAAGCAGTCCACCAAAACTCAAATTCATTTAGTGAAATTGGGTACCCAGTGTTTAATGAATTGATAATTGGAACAGCTACTGACTTGAAGGTCGCACTGGTTGATAAGCAGACATTTCAATTCGAAACCAGCAAAAAACTTAATGCATTTAAAAATGTCACCTCCAAGCTGCACAACAGTTCGAAAACAAAAGCATCACTCAGGAAATCAATAGACTCGGTATCACAAGATTTTGATATTTTGAGCATTATAGATGACGGCCAAAATATTTTTGCCAACTTGCAGATCTTAGAGCAAGCGAAGCCTGATAAGTATTCAGCTCACACAAATTCCTACCTAGTTAGTATCCAAATTAAGAATGAGGCTGAACGGAGCCTTTCTAGCTATTTAAATGCATTATCTACCGCCCCGTTAACAGAACAAACCTTAATAGGTAACACTTTTAAACTGTCAAAATCAGGCCTTGAAAGGCAGCTAATAGCTACCAATCAACTTAGCAATACTTTGTTCAAAAGTTATTTGGAAACATTAAAAATCCGGAAAAATGAACAGGTGGAAGAAATAAAGTGAAATTATTCTTATTTATCTGTTTTTTCTTACTTTCCGGGTTTATCTCTAAAGACGTAAAAGCATGGGAGCCTTGTAAACCATTCTGTGACTCTCAATGTAGCGCAAAAGCTATTTCAAATATGGGAAGGCAAATAACTAATGACGTTTCCCAACTCACTAGTTCTTGTAGCGAATTTAGCAGAGTAATGTTTGATGTTAATACTAGTTTTCAAAACCTAGCAATTGAATGGAATACCACTCAAATTGAAAAGGTGGAAGCAGAAATAACGGCGTGGGATGGTCTAGCTAATAAAGTCCTACTTAATGATTTGGTTACCGTTAAATACTTTACAACATTATCTGAGCAATTGGTTTACTCGATTCAAGGAGCTCTTAAAGCATCGACTAAAATACGTTCATTTCAATACACATCATCTCTGTTCAGTGAACAGTCTCTCTATAACCATCCGCTGGCTGGAAACTCAAAAGCAATAGGAGTTTTGTCAAATGCTTTTACGAATGAAAGTGAGTCTGAAGGGCATTTCTCTCAACTCATATTTGAAAGCTCTAAGCTAAGCGCGTCATCTTCATCATGGAGGCGCAAAACTACAAAATGGTTAGAGGAAGGGAATTACAGAAATACGGATGAAAACTTTGCTCGATTTATTGGAGTTCAGAGCAAAGATAGACTTGAAAGTGGACAGCGGTCTCCATCGAAAATAGCTCTCTTAAAGCTTATTTCAATCATTAAATCACGACAAATTGAACGACATAAAAAAGTTAATGAGAGCTTAGATGGTGCGAATATTTTAACGGTCATAAATGGAGAAACCGTTGATTCTATTCTTCGGGGTTCATCATTGAATGACCTAGTTACCAAATCTAATACGGCATTAGTCAATGAGCATTACCTACGAACAAAAAGTATTCATAAGAGAAATGAGATCAATATTAATCTGAAAGTAATTCTAGAAATAGCTCAAGAAAAAGCGCTCCTGAAATCAACTAGAAGTCTTCTTTGAGCATTGCAGTCTATATGCTGCAAATATCGCAAGATATAAGCCCCTAACTTAGAAATTTAATAAATAATAAAGCTGAACAAATTTGGAGGTGTACTGATGGACCATAGTTTGAATGGCGAAGGTGAGAATATACATGATGTTGACTCATTCAATGATGCGATAAACGAGTTGAATCAAGAAGAACTTGCGGCAACAAATGCTAGTGACTTCGAGATGGAGCAGGGGAATTCATTAACTTTTGAAGAATATCAGGATCTTGTAGACCAATTAAATGACGCAGAGAAAGAGCTTAGGGACGCTTCAAGTGAGCAACCTAAACTAGAAGACGAAAAGGAAATTTCGAATATCGTTGACGAAGAAGAGGAGGCCGAAGAAGAGGACGAAGAAGAGGAGGCCGAGGAAGCTTTTGAAAGCTCAAATTACAAAGAAATATTAGATGGTTCTAGTCAAGACGTAGATAGTTCAGTCAAAAGCGAGTCCACTCTTGGGGCGAATTCCCAGGAAAATGCTCCAAATCAACCTTATCAAGAAGAGGAATCATTACAGGCTGACTTCGAGGAATTCTTTAAAGAAATCAAAGATGAATCGAAAAAAAATGATGAAATTGAGATTGAATTAGAAGATTCAGATAGTCAAAGGGAATATCCACCGGGATATAACTACAGCCAAGTCCAAGCGCCTCATTTTCAAAATACCCATCATATGCCACAAAGTGGGGGAGTAAAGCCAGGGACTCCTATTGATATTCGCGGTACTGCTAACTCTAGCTTACATGCTGGTCAGAAGGCCGGGAATGGTCTTTTCGAAGGTCTTTCGTTTATTGCAAAAGGTGCTACCGCATTAGCTGTTGCGTCTGGAGCAGCGGTATATGGAGCAATGGAAACTGTGGGTAAAAAAGCTGCTGAAAAAAGTGGCTCCGCTATTTCAGGTGCCTCAGAATGGATGACAGAGTGGTCTAAGACTAAAGGCGAGTCTAACGAAGCCGGCTCTGCTGAAAGTTCTGTTGTTGAGTTAGATGGAGATGCCAACTTAGTAAAAGGTGTTTTTGAAGACTTGGCCAAAGAAGTTAAGTATGCGGTAGAAATCGGTAATTTTGAACAAGCTTCGGAAATGATATCTGAAATAAGCTCCTATCTGAAAGAGACCGGTTCTGTCGTGGGTGATGGAGAATTTCTTGAACCATTGATTTCAGATTTGAATGAAACTGTTGGCGGAGCTAAGGAGCTCGATGAGGAAGAGAAAGAAAATCTTTTGCAAGCTATTAAAGAAGTGTTAGAGGCTATAAAAAGCCTGTTCTCCAAAGCTGCTGAAACACCATCAATGTCATGATAAAAGTACAAAAAAAAGCGGTCATCATGCCGCTTTTTTCTGTTCTAGGCTACTTTGCGCCATAGTAAATTGTTGCGAGAAGAGTAACTAATGCAATTCCTATAGATATCAAATATCTAAAGCTCTTCTTCTTAAATATTGGGGTAGACACATCGATGTGAATGCTTGGCCCCATAGCCGATTTGCAATTAAACCCTTCCGATTCCATTAATTTATTTAAGTCAGCAGTAGATGGGGCTGATAGGATAGAAATATGTGCTTTTATTGTTTGTGGAGCTTCTTTTAAAGCCGTTATACTCCACTCTGCTTCATAGGAAAAACTTCCTCCACGTTTTTCCTCTACAGTTCCTTTGACAGTATTATGTGGTTGAATTGAGCACAAGTTTTCATTTGCAATTAACTTCGCGGCACATTTTTTCAGTAATTGAGGGAGGTAAAACTCTCTATCTTTCTTGTTTATCAAGTAAGGTAAGTCTGCCTCTTCCATATACCCAATAATCTTTAGGCAAACATCTTGTTCTTTTTCCAGCTCAAGTTTCCTAGGAAAGCTTATTTCAACTCTACCTTTGAAGTTGTTTTTTAAGTATTCACGAGACGCCCTATAAATCGGGTTGATTTGTTCCTGATTCAGCTCTATCAGTTTTGACTGTGTAATGTTAAGTATTGGAAATGACGCCGCCTTTAATAATTCTAGATAATCAATTAATAGAGAGCGGTATGAATCTCTTTTACTTCTAAAGGAACTCGTTAAATCTTCTAAAGTTGTATAAGCAAATGGTGGGATATCAAAAGATGCAAGGGACTTTGCATATGCAATAGCTGATTCATCTTGTATTTCTTTATCCAATCCCTGAAATTCAGCTTGAGATTGAACATAACTAAGGTTTTCGGCGCGATCACTCAGCAATTCATGAAGTTCTGCGATGTTATTGATGGACGCTTCCTGAGCAGATTCTTCAATTTTTAACATACGGAAAATATGTAAAGCCAATTCATACCCCAAAATGTCTTCTATGGAAGATTGAATTGTGACCCGATTACCTGAATTGTCTGAAGCCTTAGTTGTCATATGAACGTCCCTTTCGCTTATTTACAACTAGTATATCTCAAATATGAATTTAATTAATGGTTCACCAGGAGCACGGTAAAAGCTTCATGATTTAATAAATTCTAGGTGAAGGTGGTGATAGTTCAAAGAGCTATCATTTTCGATACTGAATCATAGGGAGCAATGATTATCAAACTCATATGCTAAGGCTGCCGCACCCAAATTATTAGGTGCGGATAAGCCGAATAAGTTTCTACGTAGGTTGTTTTAGGTGTGATTATTTATCAGCTTTCAATAGTTTTGAGAATTCAGCTGTAAGAAGCTCTAAATCATCTTCTCTGCTTTCAATCTCAGTCTTTGTATATTTAAGCTCTGAACTAAGGCTCTCAACAGTCTCAGAGGAGAGTTTGTCTGCGTCGTCTGTAGATACCCCTAGCTTTTGTGAAATATGGCTGAGGCTCTTTTCTAGGGAGCCTAGGGTGTCATTATCGATATCGATATCGAAGTCGTAAATGAACGAAGAATTGTCTGGTAAAGTTACTTCCTTATTTTTTGTGGTTTTTACAAAGGCGCTCTCTTGTTGGTGAGTCTTACTAGCAGGCGTTTCCACTTTTTCAATTGGCTTTTCTAATGCTTGAATCTCCTTGTTTAAAGCATCGACCTCCTTTTCTTTAACTGTTTGTGCTTCCAGAAGTTTATAAATCCAATCCGTTGACAGGTTAGGCTCAGAACCCTTTAAATCTATTAAAGAACTATTTGAAGGAAGAATATTTCTTTCAAGGGAATATTCAATTGCCTTAGATAATTCTACCTTTTTCAATAGCTCATTTTTCTCTTTTTCGCTTGGAGGCAAAACCTCAAGAAGTCTAGTGATACGAAAATTTCCAAGCTCTTTGGTGTTAAGCCTTATATTGAAAAGCTGGGCCCTCACTAGATTTGAAGACTGAAATATATAGCCCTCACCCTCAATTTGTTCTTTTACATCTAACCAATTTAGTCTGTCTATTTCCTTTATCTGAGCCGATAGGTTGCTTTTGTAAGCGCTGAAATCACCTTCATTCCAGCCATTACTTTCTGCCACATTCATCGTTCCGCCTAAGCTTTTAAACCAATCCCAAGTCTCTTTAACATCTTCTTGTGGGCCTAGAATCTTAAGACGTGTATTACCAAAAATCTGTGTTGCTTCCTCTTTTGATGCCTTGATGAAGCCTGCCAAATCTTGTCCACTAAAACATACACCAATTCCAAGCCCGCGACCTTGAGTTGCGGCAACAGCAAAACCTTCGATTGCTACCTCAGCATATTCATCGATGATAATTAGACTAGGGTTTTTCTTGTCTATAGGAAGGTTGTTAATAATGTCATCTAAATCACCTTCTGAGTCTTCACCTAGTCCTGTTGATATAGCTACCCGTATTCCCGATAGTGCAATTTTTCCTTGTACTTGCCTTTGATCCTTTGATTGCTCTGTAGCTGGTACGAAAACACCTAAAAGGCGGTTGTTGAGAATAATATCTCGAAAATCGATTTCACCTTGCTCACACTCAAATATGTGGCTGTACGCACTCCCAAGTTCAACAAGGGGTTTTGAAATGTAACCTAGGCCGAAACCAAACTGTCTGTGAACTTCAGATGCTTGCTTAATCCCGTTCCTTAACTTATCTGGATTGTCTGCATCAAACGAAGGGAGGTTTTCTAAGTAACGTCTAAGGGCACGCTGCCTTTGCTTTGATACCTTGTGAGGTATTTCAATAGTTTCACCAGTTGTTTCATTCTCTAGAGGTATTAGGTGGTCATTGTGTTCTGGCCAAGCTAATTTGCATAAGACTGGAATCGTAAACCATTGGCCAATTAAACTCGGGGTGATATTTACTAACTTTTGGTCACGTAATTCTACTACACATGGCAAAAATGCCTTTAATCCTCCAACAGCCTTATCTCTGAAAACTTGGTTTTCACCCTCGCCAGGAGGCATCATATCTTCCAAAAATTGTTGAACAACTGATGCTGTACCTACCGCGAACATGCCGCAGGTGTTACTTACTTTCTTCCAGTGAGAATGTTTAACCTCTTTATTTCCAGTCCGATAGTTCATTATACGGATGCTGTCTTCTCGCCCAGTTTTGCGGCCTAAGAAATACAGTTTTTCAAGCCCGTCTGGAGCAGCTTTTGCATCGACATATATTAGGGCGCCGCCTGTCATGAAGCTACTAGTTGCAGCTAGAGACCAAAGGAATTCTGTTTTACCACCACCAGTGGTAGATATAAATAAGAGATGCGTTAATAGATCTTTAGGGACAATCCACAATTCTAATTGCGTAGACAGCTCATTACCCATATGGATAGTTCCACTTGCTTTCTCAAACTTGAATCTGTCAGCAACCGCAGGCTCATGATAATCAGTCTTGTTCATCCAGAAAGGAAGTTTAAGAGGCAGGACGCCAATTTTCTTTTTATCGAGTTTGGAGTTGACATGTAAAATCAGGAAAACAATTAGACATACTAACCAAATGGCAGGGATTAGGCACACCAGAGTTACGATACAAATGTAACCAAAGGCTAGGTACTCTCGTAATCTTAAGCTATCAAGTAGTTTTTTGAGTTCACTACGAGTATCAACGTATCTTCTACGAGCTTCTAGGTTTCTATTGTTCTTAGGGGCTCTATTATCAAACATCTTCTTTCACAACCTTTGCTAACCAGCCTTCCGTTTCACCAAGAAATTTTTCTAGTCCATCGATAGCGCTTTCTATTTCTGGGTGATCGAGTCCCATTTGAACATTTTCTTCTCGAAGGTAATGAGCCCTGACTGCTGCCGCCTCACAATAAGGCATTTGGCTTCCACAGTTCTCGAGAGTGAACCAAAGTGACCTGTCAGTGTGTTTTATCCAGTACATATGGCTCGTGTAGAGTTTTCCTTTCTTTCGAGCTGCTTCCATAAATCCAGTAATCAAAGTCAGTTCAAATGAGTGGCTATTAACCAGCGCCTGAAATGGCTTCAAATCTTCATTCTCAGACAATATTTCATCGATTTTACTCTCGTCGAGATAGTTGAGATTTTTTACCTTCTTTAAACTGAAATCTTCGTTTATCTGGCGCTGTAATTTAATGCTTTCGGCAACGCCACCTGAATCAACTCCTTTCATGAAAAGAGTTGCTATCGCTAAAAATGCTCTCCTTTCTAGAGGCATGCTTTTCCAACCTGAATATCGAGGGCCAAGTTGTTTAGTAAAAAATCCTTTCGCCATTTTCCTATTTAACAAGCACCTACCATGCAATATAGGAAGGCCTTCGAGAGTGTCTGTGTATGAATTTTTGATGACGATGGACTCACCTTTTTGAATGTTTTTTTTACCAAATACCGGAGTTAGTATTCTATTGGTGTTATTCCCAACATGGTCAATATCAAAGACGGTTATCAAGTTGTTTTCAATAGCGAGTATAAGAGGTGACTTGTCCCTTGCTAAAGGGCCGATATCAGGGTCGCATTTGACCAGATCTTGACAGATGACAGGGTTAAGATGGGGGTTGTATTGCGAGCCCACTTTCAATATGTCGTCAAGGTTATATTTCTTTTTTAAGCTTCTATGCCTTTGGTCTTTATAGACCTTAATAAAGCTGACAGTAATGAATAAAATTAAAAATGGACGGAAGTTTTGTCCTAAAAACTCCAAGTATAGGATAGTTTCTTTTCCACTCATAAACCTAGGGTTAGTAGAGTAAAATTTATCTTTCAAAGTGCTAATAATTTCACTTGATATTCCAGGAGCGAAAATGTTTGCTAAGAGCTCCCCAAGCTCACCCATTTCAGTAAGAGCGGCAACGATTTCAAGATTTATCTTAGCCACAGAAGTAATAGCTGTATTGATATTGACGCTAAAAAGGTACCAGCAAAGGGAGAGAAACCCTAGAATACAGCCCATGATGATTAATGGTGTATTTCCCTTATCTTCGTTATTTCCCGACATTGTCGTACTCCTTATAAGTCTTAAAGCTACTTACAATGAACAAAAGTGATAATGCCAGAGTGGTTAACACTCCGTACCCAGACAAGCTAAAGGTGTTGTTGTTGATTATTAAGCTCACGCCGAAAACCACTGTCATTGAAAAGAGGCATAGTGCTAGACCAAATATAGCGAGCATCTTTTTCTTCAGAAAATCCTTTTCTTCAACAGTGAGTTGGTCTGGTGAAATGTCAGATTTATTGCCCTTAATCGTACTTAATACCATCGCATAACTATGTCTAGTAAATGCAAAAAGGGGTATCCCACCAGCATTAAGCCCTTTGTTAAAATTTGTTTTCAAATTCCTAGTTCCTGAAATTCTCTGAGCAAACCGAAGAACTTTTCCAGTAGACTGGTCGTGGGAGATTCCAAAAGCGTGCTTCCAATTACCTCTTTCAAGTTTGTAATGCTCTAATTTCTTTATATGCTGGGATAATTTTTCTGCGTGGGCCAGGTTCAGGGCGTAGAATTTCCGATGGACTTGAATGATCTCTCCCGTTTGTTTGTTTTGATAAGGAAAATCGCCGTCATAAAGTTTGGCTTTTTTATTTTTTGATAATATTAATTGTTCAATATGGAATACGAGGCTCATGGCGACACCTTAGTGTTTGCGATAGTTGCTTCTATTATTGATTTCAAAAGGGATTTGAATTTCATCTCTACAACTTTGAGATTTTCCTTGCCTTCAATTCTTCCGAGCTTATTTATCCTTCTGCGTTCCGCTTCCTCCATAACAAGTTGCCGATGTAATGCTATGATTTCGTCTAGTACTATTGCCTTAATATGAGAAAGAGCACTGTTGCTGATATTAAATTTTTCTAAGGTCGCAAATGTTTCGGTTAACCCAAATTTAACCTCAGCCAAGTGTTCGGATATAGAACTGCTGTCTTCGGTTAAAGAGCTCGTGTTGAAGCCGATGGCAACTAGAAATGATAGATCGAAAGATTGAGCTATATTCTGCGGCGGTAAGGTTTCATAAGTGCTTAGCTCTGAAGCAATGTCAAATAAGCTCGCCAGTTGTGCACTAGATAGTGAGTCGGCTGTATCTTGTTTTGCGACTTCCTCAACACACCGTAGAATTGAAGTTCTTATTATTGCTGCTTGACGCTTTTCTTCTTCGTTGTTTTTAGTATCTGGCAAAAGCTCATTTGAAAGGCTTTGAGTTAGATCTATGAGTTCCTTAAGATTTTTTTCTGCATCCTCTCCTTTCCAAATACATGCTGTTACGAGAGAAAGTCCTACTTTAAGACCATTTAATGAACGCCTTAAATCAAGGGTTAGTGTATCGGCTTGGCCGGCTTGGACTGTGGCCGCTTTGTCTTCATTACGGGCATCAATTCGTTGTTCTTGACCTCTAGCCATATCGATCGCTAATTGAGCTGCGTTCACAATGCTGGCCCCGATTCTTGTTTCACTAAATCCTTTTCGTTTGTTGGCAAGCGGAACTTTTCTCTAAGGGTATCGATGTTTACCAACTCGGCAACACCAACTACATCCTCTATGTATAAGACACCACTTTTTCGAGAGCTTTGGTTTAATGAACTTGCGTTGAGTGTTTCATCTATGACGTAGGTTAATAATATTATTTGAATCGAAAGTGCATGCAGCTGGGAGTTAGAATCCATACCTGTGTTTTTTAATGAAACTCGCTCTCCCAGTATGCCCTTATCTGTGCTAATTACTTCCATGATCTCAATGCCGTTAAAAACCTTATTGACCGGCGTGTCACCAAATATGAAGGTTTGAGAGCGCTTCAATAGTAAAGACAGAAACCCGTATGCACTAAAAGCATTTCCCTTAGCAATTGAGTAAGTTTCATTTAGTAGGCCTTTTACAGAGTGGATATTTTTTAAAGCCGCATATTCAGAAAGAACATCGTTAATGTGGTCTAGGATATGAAGAGAACCTGCTGCCTCCATAAAGCCGCATCTGCAAGATGTAAGCTTTTTCGACTCTATATTATTAAATTTTAGTGTAAGACCACACGCAGGGCACTGCTTAATGTTGGGATTAACTTTGAACGTATTAGACATAAAGACCATCTTAGAGAAGTAACTCAAAGATGGTCTTTCTTCAGTAACAATTATTCAATCGAGAATATTGAATAAATCGGATTACTCTAGTTTAGAGTGTTTGTAGGTTCATTAATATCTACTTCGTCATCTCGCTGAATTTCACTAAGCATAACTCCCCAATCAACGACCTCTTCCGTCTGCGAGGCTTCATTTGCAGCAACTAATAGTTCCGCGTTTAGCTTTTCAGCAGCTTTTTGCAAACTTTGCATTTCCTCTTCTTTGTCAAAAGGCCTCTCAATCTCAGTTTTAAGGCTTTCAATACTTTTTTCGTTGAAAGTAATTCGATCCTTCACTTCACCAATGAACTTCTCTAGCTTATCTTGGAGTGTGGAAATATCGCTGATTTGTCGACCTACGTATGGGTGATTTGATACTTGAAAACCTTCTTTACTGTCATGATAAATTTTAAGTCTATAAACCTTTTTACCATCTTCTGAATCTTCAAGCCTGAACTTAATTTCCATTCCATTGTACTCTCCAACCGGCACAGTAAGAGGCGGAGCTTTAACTCCTTGAAGTTGGTCAAAGATACCTTTTACTCGATCCCCAGCGCTTTTCAGGTCGGGCATACGCATACCGTCAACCACTAAATTCATATCGCCAATGACTTTAGATAAAAACTTCCCTTTTTCATCTAGTAAAACTTGGTCCTTTTCGATTCTTTCATTTTTATACCCAACTTGATGAACCATTGAACGTTTGTTGTCGATATAGCCGCGGTACTGCCTTTCTAAATTTTTTAGCTTCGAATCAACGTCGATTTTATCTTTAATTAGACTATTCCCAGTCGCTATAGCCATCATTTCAGTATATGTAGCATCTGGCTCTTCCGTATATTCACGAGGAGCGAGTTCTGGCTCTAGCTTGGTTTGCATAATGAATGTGGCCTTTCTTTTCATCGTTTCCCACATAAATAGGTCAAAGCTATTCTCTGTGGAGTAGCGGTAAACATTTACTTCGCTATGCTGATTTCCGTGTCTTTCTATTCTTCCAAGCCTTTGCTCCAAGTCTCTGGGGTTCCAGGGAGGCGTTAACTCATGCATTGCTACCAAGTTTTGTTGGATATTATTACCAACTCCAAACTTGTCCGTTGTTCCAATAGCTACCGCGTACTTGCCGGAGTTCATTCCGTCTTCAAACTCTTTCTTTTGGGCTTCTGTATTAACTTGACGACTATCAATGATTTTTTCGCGTGGGATACCACCAGCAACTAGCTTATTGATTAAATCATCATAAACGCTGAAGCCTTTATCTGACGGGTTAACAAATCGGTCAATAAAGACTAGCTGAGCCCGGGTTTTCTCATCTTTCTTTCTGAATTCAGAAAGAATATTTTCTGAAGCTTTCATTATTTTGCTAGAGGGAGATTCTGGGATATTAGGGTCTATGCATCGCATATCCATTGCCGCCCTCTGAGAGTCATGTTGGATGCTGAACCAAGTTTCATCTTTACTTCCATTTCTGAAGCTTGTAGCTCTTTTGGCTATGTTTTTCATAAAAGCATCGAAGTACTCGTTACCATTTGCTTTGACCGCAATTTTGTTTGAATTTGGCTTTTCTACGCCAGCCATTTCAGCTGTTACTACATCAGCGATTGTGCGGTATAACTTTCCTAGTTCTGGTAGATTGTTAAATTTGGCTAGTCTTGAGTTTTCTCTATAACCGGTACCTTCAGGGTTGGCTTCAATGGTTGAAACTACCTCACCAAAAACACTCATAAAATTGTCGAACTCATAAACCCCAAGCGCTTTAAGTTCATCAGGTGCCAATACGTATAGATTTACAAATAAATCGCTCATGGATTTGCGAATATCGGTTCCCGTGGCCCAGACTACGCCTTTGCCATCTCTTAGCTCCTGAATGAATCGAGTCATGAAAATCATATTCATAGCTCGGTTGCTCTCTTGAGTATTTACGCCATTAACATGGCCCATGTTTGACGGAGTACCGAGGTTTAGGAAGTTGTCAGCTTCATCTACAAGTATCGTATCTATCCCCAGCTCGTCCAAATAAAGTAAGTTGTCTTTCTTTTCTTGTGATAAGCGTTTTTGTATTTTATTTTCTAGGTTTTTAATCTTCCGTTGCGCTCTTTTATTGTTTTGGCCATCCATTGCTTCAGCATTTTCAAGAGAAGAGCGATACTCGTTTAATTGAGCTTCGAGTTGATTAGTAACAAATTCCGTAGGAGCTGAGAATTTATCAAGTGTGCTATGAGCTACAATAATCGCATCCCAATTCCCCGTTGCTATGCGTGCGGTTTGTTCCTTTCTTTTTTCCTTGGGCATATTTTTGGGGTCTAGCGCGAGAATTCTAGCGTTAGGGTAGTGCTCTTGAATCATTCTGCTAAGTTGACCAAAGACATTGTTTGGCACTGCTACCATTGGCTTTTGATGTACTCCTCGTGCTTTTCCTTCAATTGCAATTGATGCCAATTCAAAACTCTTACCAGTACCCACACCATGTGCTAACAAAGCTCTACCCTCTACAAGGTAACGCATTAGAGTATTCTTTTGCGTTTGACGGGGGTCGAATTTCTTTCCATTAAAGTTTGGATTCAAACCGGTATATTGAATGTGTGAGCCATCATATTTTGCGTTAACGAATACATTAAAACGCTCATTGTAGACATCTTCTAAATGTTCCTTCCTTTGAGGGTTCTTCCAAACCCACTCTTTAAATTCAGTCGCTAGGTCTTGAGCTTTTGCACTAGCAAGTGCTGATGCTTCAGAATTGAATACAGCTTTCCCATCAATCGTATCGAATACATCAGTTTTAGAACCGTTCATCACCTTTTCAATGAGGTCTACCGCATCTCTTCTTTCTGTACCAAATCTATTTCTGCTTCTGCCACTATTAGATGAGATCACATATTCGGATACATTCAATGACCACTCAGCGTTCACAAAAGATACGCCGAATTGCCTATTGGGCTTGCTCTCGAATGGTGTTTCCTCTCCAGTTACAATGTACTCCACGAATCTACTCATAGTTGAAGCTGGAATCCATGCTGTGCCTAATCTCACTTTGATCTCTTCTGAGATAATTCTTTGAGGCATGACGCTTTCTAAAGCTTTAACATTCTTTTCAAAGTAAGGATTTAGCTCTGCAGCAGCTTTAGCATCTTTCAACTTAGTGCTGATATTTCCCGAAAGGTAATTGCCTTTGAACATCCATTGGTCTGTATTAGGGTCAAGGAAAAGAAGGTCTCCCGAGTTTTCTACAACATTTTTCCAATCTTTATCGAGCAATTGAGACACTAACGTGGGATTTATTTCACCGTATTTTGCAATAGATATGAATAATGCGTCTTCCAACGATTCTGCTTGAGTAATATCTGGGTTAATTCCAACTGTTCGTTCAGTGAATATCTGTGCCTTTACTACGTCCTTTGTTTTTTTGTCGATGCTTTCTAGTCCAAGAAGAAGGGGATAATCCGGGTCTTCTTGAAATACTTGTTTTGTTGTTGTGGCGTTTATTACCCCATGCTTTTGAACATGACGTTCATAGGCCTCGTTCAAATTGTTTAATGAAGCAAGAAAACGAGGGTCATTCCCTTCTGTTTCTAATTGGGTTTGTATGTGAGTTCGACAAGCATCTCTAACAGAAATCAGGCTTATCAGACGTTTAGCTTTTACACCCGAGGTTTCCAGAGGCTCCATTACGAGCTCGTGGTCATCTAGGTCAGGATTATATTTGGACACAGCTTTGCCAAGCTTACCGTCTTTATAAACAAATGAGCCGGGTCTAACATCTTCTACTAGCTTTATTACTTCAGAGTTATCTTCGATTATCTGAATTTTAGTTTCTTTCTTCGACACATTACTTAGAGGTTGAAGGTTTTCAATCTTGGTTTGCACCTCAGCTATTAAATCACCTTCAAATTTTGATGAAAGTGATTGACCGAATTGTGTCTTCACCGAAGTTAATTCGCCTACTATCATTTCAGGGTTATCAACAAAATAACTATTTAAAGTGTGCTCGTGGAAGTGGCCATTTCTATCTTCAGCTTCAACTTGTTGAGTTTTGAGCCATGCGTTGTCGCCTTTGACCTCACCAGGGAGCCTTTTACGAAGGAAAATGATGTCTGAAGCGACATTGGTATTTGCGTACTTGGTAAAGGTGTTTGAAGGCATTCTTATGGCAGCAACTAAATCTGCTGTCTTATAGACGTGCTCTCGAGCTTTGCTTTCGACTTTGTCTAGAGTGCCGGTGGAAGTCATGAAAGCGACTAAACCGCCAGGCTTAACTTTATCAATGCTCTTAACCATGAAGTAGTCATGAATTTTATATCCATATTTGGCATAGTCAGAGTCGTAGACTGAAAAGTTTCCAAATGGGATGTTAGAGGTTACAAGGTCAAAGTAGTTGTTAGGTTGAGTAGCGTTTTCATACCCTCCAATCTTAACTATATTTTCGCCAAATAGTTGTTGAGCAATTTTACCAGTTACAGTATCTAGCTCTCTCGCAGTAAATGTTGAGTTATTTTTTAAATGAGCAGGCATTGCAGATATGAAACCACCAGTTCCGGTCGATGGATCACTTACTTCACCACCTGCGAAACCAAGCTTTTCTGCACCTAAGTGGATTTGCTCTATTAATGACGGAGGTGTGTAAAATGCAGTTAATGCCGAAGCTTTAATCGATTCATATTCTTCGCCGGTAACTAACGACATCAATTCCCGACGTTCTTTGATGTAAACGTAATTTGTAGGGTCAAACATTCCCGGCATGCCACCCCACCCAGAGTAGAGTGCTAAGGTGTTTTTTTCTTCGTGAGTAGCAAGTCGATCCTCATCTTCAATTTGCTTACTCAATTTGAGAGCTGATAAGTTTAATTCTATTCGTTTAGGTAACCCGCTTATACTATCTTCAATATCTAGTGGGAAAGAGTATTCGGCTCTTCTTCTGTTGGATAATTCTTCTGACATACCAATGATTTGGCTGTTACTTGTACGAACTGGTGGTACGCCGCTAGTTCGTTGTAATCCGTCGTCTGAGGTTGTGGATTTTCTGCTTCCACCTGCTCTATCGCTTGATTTAGTTCCTCCGACATTTTCTTGGCTTTCATTTCTATCCAATTCACCCAGGTGTTCTCCTTTTTCATCTGTGCTGTCAGAATTGGGCAGAACTTCTCCATGTACTCCATCAAGTCGTATTTCATCTGCATTTTTGCGTACTCTCTCTGTTAGTAGGTTATTTACAGCTTCTGCTACAAGGCGCTGTGCTTCTTCAATATTGGTAGCTTGAGCCAATGTGCTGCCGTCTTTGCTGTATCTAAATTCTTCTCCAATGAGCTCTAAATCATAGCCCATGAAAGATTTTACTGAACTATCAGCATAACTCTGTAATAAGACTATCGCCTTTTGAACTGCATATGCCTTATGTAAATCTGTCTCACCGTCTTTTAGTGAAACCACACTTTCCAAGGCTTTATGTAATGGGCCGTTGAATTGCTGCTTTATATTCTGAAATTCGTCCTCTAATTTAACGGGATCTAATCTAACAAGTTCATCCAAGGTAATGGGAGACTCAAGCCCTGAAATGCTTACTTGCTCTTCCCCAGTAAAGATTGTCTCACTTACCGCGCCGGAAGTTGGAACATCATTTTCCCAAAATAGAACTTCATCTCCGTTTTCATAAATTGGAGTTACGTCTATGACTTCTGAATATTCAGTTAATAGCTCCAACGAGGGGTATTCGTCCCCATTCGAAGATACGAATGTGTGGTTGAACCCATCTAATTTAATTCTAGCTGAAGAGGTTTCTAGGCGATTTATATCAACATCAGGGCTACTAAGATATTGATACTTTATGTACTCCGCTTCACTACTATTATCTTTTAAGATTTCGGCTATAGTAGACTTATTCAAAAGGGTTATGACATTAATATCGCTGATAATTTTAACTTCACTGACATTAACATCTAAAATTTCGTTATCCGATATGCCAGGGTGGTAACCGAAGCTTAATCCGTCCTCAATTGCCTTCTCATAGTTCATATTTAAAATAGAACTTTTCGAGTTCTTAGCGGCAGCACGGAAAAACTCTGTTACTTCTTTACCATCATTGACATTGACATACTCTGCTAAAGCTTCAAGGTCCTCACTAGAAGCATCAGTGCGATTACCGGTTTCAATAAGTAATGCAGCTGTCCTTGCTCTAACCGAACGTATAAGCTCTTGAGTGATAACTTCGCGGTCATTACTACTAACATCTGCTCCGTATACTACACTCAACTTTTTAAGATTCGATAGGTCTAGCTTTTGTATTCTTTCAAGGCCTTTTTCATCCCGTGGATTAAATAAATCTACATCCATATCAAATGAAAGTGCAGCCTCTGTAGAAGCGAATTCTTGTGGTGATAATTCGAATAAGTACTTGTCATATTTAGAAGAGTACAAAGCGTTTTGAGCTGAAGGGTTTGAAGAAACATTACTTTTCCAAACTGGCTCAATCGTGATAACACTTCCATGGATTTCAGTTATGATACCCGCACGACCGTTAGCAATAGCCAATCTCCCGATTTCGACATTTGCAGTATTGCTTGATGGAACAAATGAATCATTTTCCTGAAAGGTGCTTTCAACAGACTGATCGAAATCTAAATGGTTAAATAGGTCATCTGAATCCGAAGTTGAAGATGCGACGCTTCCCGCAGGTGATTCATCAATAACTGATTCAGTTGTTTCCGTTACAAGCTCATTCTGAGCAATTGAAATGGACTCTACCGCCAGTAAGTCTCGAATCACTTGTTTATAGTTTTCAGAGATGCCAGGTTCTAAATCATTTTTGAGCCCAGTGATTTTTTCAATTAGATCATCTTGAAGTGCGTGTTTAATTCTTTCTTTCGCTACTTGTGATAGTGAACTGAAGTCATCGTCAAAGTCTTCGCTTAATAGCTCTGTAAAGCCTTGCTGTTGCTCCTCTGACAAGCTATTTACATCGAGGTCAGTAACATATTCGAAAAGCTGAAGCGTTTCTTTATTTTTCTCAGATATTAAGACATCAAATAGTGGCTCAACACCTGAAAATTCATAACCTTCTGCCCTATAAGTTTCCATCAATGCAGATAAGTCGCGAATGCTAGAGGTATTCAATGTTAACGTCTTAGCGTTATATTCTGTTGAAACAAAACCTTTTTTAGCAGCGCGAATAAGTACAGCGTTTCCTTCGTTATTTTTAAGAGCTAAATAACCTTGCGTGCCGATAAAGCTCTCAATAGGTGCTAAGGCACGTTCCAGGGCTTTGTCAGAGATTGGGCTTAACCCAGCCTGTTGAACAAAATCGTTATCAAGACCACGGTTGAACCCTACCATTTTGTCGTTAACTACTGTGTAGTAAGAGATATCAAGGGGGAGTTGTATATCTGACACAGACTTGTCTTTAGTAAGTGAGTACAAATATGCATGTGAGGCATATTTAGCGTCCTCGATGCCGACAACATAGCTTTTTGAAGTGTCGCTATTCTTTAGAACTGCGCGAACTTCCGGTGATACTAAATTAATATTATGGAAGGTTTTCTCTATAGATAATCTAGACTCATTGAGTGACCGAATTCTTTCAACATAGTTGATAGCTTTATCAATGTTATGCTCATGGCCATTAGCTATTAAATCTATGTCCCGGTAAACAAATGCCGGTAGATTTTTTGAACTCGAATTATGCTGAATAGCATCTGATATGTAATTAAACTGAGCTAACTTCAAAGACGTCAATTCGCGGAGCTCTTTTAGTTTCGATTTAATTGCTATTGCGGTGGCTAGATTTCCTGTTTGATTACTAACTCCCAAAATTCGTGAAAATTCATTAAGCGTTTCAGAGTCAAAATCAGCGATTTCTTTTGTACTTAAAAATGTTAGGTCTCTACGCTTGCTCCAAGTATCTACCACTAACTGCGCAACAGTTGCCTTTTCCATTTCGGCGCTTACATTTTGAACATGGTGAAGGTCAGCTAGTAGGAGGTAATCATCTAGTGAGTACTTTTCCAAGTTTTCTTCATTGGTTAACTCGTCCAGTGTTACTGATTGAATAGCATTAATATTTTGCAATGCATGTGGTGTTTTTGCGTAGTCTTTAAAGGGCAGGGGAGGTAATAGAGTTGCATCTAAACGCTTAGCATTTAATACATTGATTAAATTGGTAAATTGCGCTGAAAGAGAGATGTCTTGTTGAATCGATGCACTTGGTATAAAACCGCCTAATCGACCAATGATTTCATCTTGCTCAATGGCATGAATCGTTTCATAGATTGAGTTATAAAAAGCTTTAAGTGACTTATAACCTGCGTCACTCAGAGATTGATTGAGTTCCTGCCTTGAAATCTCTGATGAGTCATTTTCTAAAAACGGATTGCGATTGTAAAAATACCCATCTTCCTTGAAGGTTTCTTCGAAAAACTCTGTGTAATTTAACCCTGTATTAGCCTGCTCCGAAGCTACAGAAATTAGCTCAGATAGTTTTTCATTCAGGGATAGTTTTTTCTTTTCGACAGATACAGTCTTATGTTTGAAAGCTGTTTCTACTATGGACTTCGATTCATTATCGAGTGTAACGCCGTATTTTTCGTTAAGACGAGACATTAGTGTGTCAAAGTCAATACCGTCGTCGTAATACGCTTCAAATGCAGCTTCAATTTGGGGACGGGTAGGCTGCTTAGTGAAGGTAACATTCTTGTCAGTTAAATTTAAAAGTTTATTCTCATTGCGCGAATAAAAACTTTGGGCCTTGTCAAATTCCAAAAAACCCTTAGTGATATTTTCAAAACTAACCACATAGGCAGAACGTCCATTCAAGTAGAGCTTGTTTAACAAAACTTCATCATTTTTCGTCGACTTAAATCGCTCATGTTTGAGTTCTGTGATGGTGCCATTTGCACCAACAGAAAGGTACATGTCTCCTTCTTCTAAAGCGTATAGTTTGATTTCATCGTTAGAAAATATTTCTTCTCCATTAACGCTTTCTCCATTAAGAGCAAATTTTAACGTTGACGGCACATTTTCTTCATCTGATGAAAGGACATTATTCGTTTGCTGAGAAGAATATATATCGCGGTAATGCCTGTAAAAGTCATTTATTGACTTAAAATCAGTTAGGTGTTCAATATCTTGAAGTAAGACTTCACTCTGCAATTCTCCCTCAATAAAATATGGATTATCAGCGACCATATCAGGAATACTTTGCTTACCTGAAAGGTATTTATTGAAAGTTTTTTCGACCATTGCCCCTTTAATGTAAACAAATTCAGCAATGTAATCTTTGATACCTTCTAAACGCTCTGCGCTGATGCGGTTGAAGACACTGAAGTATGCCGACGACAGAGATAAAGGAGTGAAATTTTCTAAATCTGCAATCGGATGTTGTTTAAGGTTTTTAAGGTCAGAGGTCAACTGTTGATAAAAGCTCTGCACTTCACCTTCCTCATAACCAACTGAGGCAGGACTGTTCTCAACAAGTTCAATGAACTCATCATGTTCGAAACCATTCGATACCAATAGGTCAATCGCATCGTGTAATTTGCGAATTCTAATTTCCCAATCAGGAAAGCCGATGCTTGAATCATCGATTCCATCAGAAGTAACTTCTTCTACGCTTAATACGGATGGGAGGGGGTGAATTGTAGAAGGTGCAGCTACGTTTAATTCAGTTGGCTCCTCTTCAAATAAGTCGAACATTGATGATTGTGGGGCAACATCAGTGTTGATTGATTGTTCATTAGGCGCGGGTGGAGTGGTGTGCACTGTGTTTGAGGTTTCTTCTAGGTGAAGAACCGATTCAGAAGCATTTTCATTGGATTCCTCAACAGATAGAGGTGCTTCTTGCTCAGCTTCTAGGGGCTCTGTTATTAATTGAGCGGCTTCTGCTGCCTCCCCATTCGGCGTCTCAGAATGTTCCGCTTCTACTTCATCAGACTCACCTGTTGAAGTATCTTGTCCAAAATCATCAACATTTGTCGGCTCACTTTGTGATACTACTTCTTCATTCGTGGATGAACTATCTGAGCCATTTGGAGCGGTCAATTTTTCTTCTAATTTGTATTTTTTGCCAATCTGGTACCAAAGTGGGACTGAAGACAAATACTCTTCTTCTGTCATCTCTGAATTTGATAAAAGGTGTTCACCTGCAAAATACGACTTCTCTAGAAGTTCTTTGTAAGTAAGCTTTTGCCCATTGGCTTCTTGCTCTTTTTTTGTTTTAGCAATCAGTGCTGCAAACCAGTGGCTGTCTCGAGGGTTTTGCTCTTCATTGATCGAGAGTAAGGTTTGAATTTTTACAATTTCTAGGACGGAAACGCCAAAGGCTTCGGCTTGACGCTTTATTGGAGCATAGTTGATGTCACTAGAATTGAAATCTCTTGTATACGCATCGAAAGACTTTGGAATATTTGAGGAAAGAAGCCGATCATCGAGAATATCTTGAATAAGGTATAGGGCTAACTCATTTTCTACAATTATACCTTGTTCAGCCTGATCGAAATTGGTTGAGATAAAGCCTGTTTTTGAGCTTATTTTTTCAATTAATTCTTCAGGAAGGTCACCTCTGATTACAAATCCCTTTTCATTGGAGCGATACCTCTTTCCAATATAGTTGGCTGGCGCACCGGTTAAACTATGCAGCTTGCTATTGAGGAGATTTTTTAAGTGGAAAGGGGCAATGTACTGACCTATTGCGTCATTATATATAGCCGTCTTGCCAGGCATGCATTCTTCGATTGCCTTTGCGATTGGGTCAGAGTATATACCGTTAGATGGGTCATTGATTACCAGGTACTTTTTTCCAGAAATGGAATGAGTTTTTTCAATGATTTCTATTGGAAATGGGCTGTCGGCGGTTACTGTATTGGCCTCTACCTCTTCAGGTGGCAAAGGTCTAGGATTGACTTCAGTAAAATTACTATCGTTTTTTTTCTGCTGTGATTTTTCCGCTTCAGGGACCTTAAACTCAAGTAACTTTTTAACTACACCAGCTTCAAAGTTAGAATATCGTTCGAGGATGTGAGCAGTAGCGCTTTCTGTGGCCTTCGCTAGGTTTTCAGCCGATTCGAACTGAAGCCTTAATTTATAATATTCAACAAGGTTTTTAGGCGGCGGGTTGGCGTTCTCTATCTGCTTTCGTACTTCACTTAATCCACCTTTTTGATGTAGGTCGTTAATATCTTTATCGTTATCGTCATTACCATAATATGTAAAATCAGGTACCAGCCAAAATACGTTATTCTCCCAAGCAGCATCTAAAGCTGCCATAGCACCTATATTCCCATCTTTATGATTTTTATCATTATCACCAATTACAATGTGCTTTCTATCTGGATTATTATGAACTGATAGTGAGACTACCTTTTTGAGGTTGTCCTTGTTTAAACCAATTTTTCCGAAATAGTCAGTAGCTGCGACCGAAGATAGCGCATCTGCCATGCCTTCTGTGTAAATGATAGGTTTAGTCCCATCATCGAAACCAACTCGACCATGAGTGCCAATAGGCTGGTTAGTCTTAGAATCCGTGAATTTAGTACCTTTTGTAAAAGTTTTATTTTCATTTTTTCCTTTTTCAGTAACCCACGGATTATCATATATTTTTTGTAGCCCAACGAAGTTATTCCACTCATCGACAAGCTGATACATAGAGTAAGTGCTATTAAATTTATTGGCTCCAGCTCGTAACTCAATCAAAGACGTATAATCGGTTAGACCTTTATCACTTATATACTTCTCATTACCCTGTAGTTCTGAACCACTATTCCAATCCACCAGAGCTTCTTCTTTATTTAAAAGAAACTCAGCCTCAATTTCTAAGGCTCTTTCTTCAAGTCTTTTCTGATTGTCCAACTCTCGACGCTCAAGTGCTGCAGAATCTACTTCTGGCTTCTTCAAGTTGCCAGTACCACGTTCTTTTTCAAAAAGGCTGAAGTCATACTCACCCGACTTAAACTCGGTGAAGAATTCCCCGCCTCCCATTTTTTTATTGATAAATTTTAGATAAATCGATAGGGTCTGCTCTTCTTTTCCAGTTTTCTTATTCTTAGTTCTATAGGTACTTGAAGCAGCGACTACGCTCGCACTACCTTTATGAGATTGTTTTAGAACTTCTACGCTTTTTTCATCGACATTACTTTTAAAGATCGCAGAGCTCGAATTAGGTGGAGGGACGATTATGTTTCTGGAAGTTTGCGTCCAATCAATACCAGCTTCTTCAGCAAGTGTATTCAAAGCATCGAAATGCGCATCTAGTAGAGCATTAGGTGAGTCGTTATATTTTATTTTTTGCCATTCAGCATATGACGGAAAGGATGTGTTGTACGATGTAGCCCCGAAACCCACCGGGTTAAGTGGCTTCTTAATTAAATCACCAAGCAAAGCCTCAAGTGTGATCCTTTTTGATTCATTGAAAGCCCAACCCCCACTTACTTCTTTTCCATCAAGTTGTGCTGAACCAATTTCTTTTAATTTCGAGCGGAATGGCTCTCTTTCTGTTCGACCTCTAACGTAAATACTATTTGAGGATGAAGATGCGCTTGGCTCATCAATGTAAATTGCTGGTTCGCCTGTAAGGTCACTTAAAACAGCACCAACTTCTTTTGAAATTGAGATAGGAAATACATAGCTATTGTCAGACTCTCTATAAAATGGCTTATTAGCGCCACCAGCAGAGATTATTCGATCTTTATATTTAGCTATGTCGGAACGTGAACCTTTTATTGCTACTCTCGAAAGTTGCCCTGAAGTATTGAGTTCTTGGGTCATACGTAACGGGTAGCCTTTTACGCCTTTCTTATCATTAGCGCGCTTCTCACTAGGGGCTGACAAGTTAAAACTTGTAGCTTCCTCGTCCGAGTGAGCGCCTACGATGCCACTTATATCATTGACTACCTTAGCGCGAGGTAAGGGCAGGAACGTATCAATTTGGCCAGTACTATTGTTCACCGCGATAGCTGTCAGTGAATAGGCTCCACGCGCCTTCCCGTTTACTTTGGTTTTGTAGTGTTTAGAGCTTGCAATTTTTTCGAGGTTAGTTGGGTTACCGTAACTATTAAAAGATAATCTGGATAACCCAGAGATTTCTACAAATGAATTCGCTTTTTCTATTTCAGAATTGATGATTTTGAGCGTGTTGCGAAATTTGTTGTGACCGTCATTCTCCTTGTACAGCCTTTCAATGGCCGCCTCAGGCGTTTCATTAGCCAACGCAAAAAACTCAAAGGGCATAGCTTTTTTGGTTCCATCAGCAGTTCTTTGACCAATTCGAATCATTACTCCTCTAGCATATCCAGGAACTGAGTTCGTTGAACCTCTAAGAGCTTGAACCAATTTTTGTCTAAGGCCTTGTATGTTATGAATAGTTTCATAATTAGCATCAAGGGCTGTCGCACCTAATGATTTGAATTGCCCTTTTTCATTGTTTCTAACCTGAGTTTTGCCGTCGATTTTTAGTGGCGTTGAATAGGTTTTTTTGTGCTGTGGATGCTTATTTAGAGGTACGGCATAATTTGCACTATAAAACCCTGATTCCGGTCTAATCGCTTGTACACCGTAAGCTATAATGGTGGAGCCAACTGGGGCGAATGTTTTTGCATCAGGGTTTGAAAGGTTTTCGATAAATGAATTCGTATTTTGCTGCTTATTTTGAACTAGCGTAACCCTCTTATCACTTCCATCTTTAACCTTTCCAAACAGGTAGCCCTTGTTTCTATCATAACCAGTAATTTCAATAGCGCTGTAATCGTTAAACTTTTTCATATCAACCTACCTGTGGAGCAAAATCATGTGATTGCTCGCTATCTCCGTTTAAATTTAAATTGTGTGAATTCATATTCAGAGAGCCATTCCCTAAAAGCTCTTGTTCAATTGTTGTGTATTGCTTCTCTACAACGTCTCTTAATTCATTGAGGTGTTCGTGAACTTGGCCCCGAGTTTGACCAGAGAGATGAACATGATGAGAACTAGACTCAAATGTGGATTTATCGATTCCAATCATTTCTAGGGAGTCAACTACTTTTGATTTGTCTGGTGCACCTAAAGAACAGTATTTACCGGTATCCACACCGCGGATTTGAGCTTCTTTTATTAGTGCAGGGATGTCATATTTGACTGATTTGTAGAAATGCTCTGGGATATCGGAATTCGAGAGTGCTAAAACAGCTGAATCAAGATCAAACTCTTTTCTAGAGCCTACTAATACTGCAGGGTATGGAGAGGTGAAACCTGCTGGAACGCCTTGTACTGTTTGCGGTAATAGTTCCCTAGCTTCTGCAAATGCTTCTTTTGCTTTTGCTTCCATCATTCGTGCTATTGCGTACTTTTTAGCAACTTCTTCGTAGTCTGATTTTTGCTTCGTCGTTAAATCGACATCTTGGGTTTTTTGGAATGAGGGCTTTATCCCATTGAGCATGTTATTCCAGTGTGTATCACCAGTTTTAATTATTTGCTGGAATATTTCCGGCTTGGTTTGGATGCTATCTTTTTTAATAACAACATCGTCACTTGAGCTTTCGGCTTTCTTAGCAATTTGTATTGCTAAAGAAAATCCTTCGGCATCGAGGCCAGCCATGGAAGAAATAGTTTTGGCAGTATGGGGGCTTACGGATATATTGAACTGATAACTGGACGATAGATCATGCAAATTATTGGATGCAGCCAACTGAATAAAGTGATGCCTAATGATGTCCGACTGGTTAAGTATATCTTTTGTGCTTAGCTTATTTACGTAGTCAGTTTTGATATCGTAGGCAAATTGTGAACCATTTGACTCCCCCAAATATGAGTCGATATTCAGTGCCCATGGTAGCTTTCCAGCGAATTCCCTTGCCTGTTCAGAGCTTTTTATACTTGTAGCGTCATTGAAGCCATATTTTGATTTGGCTACTTGTCTTAAGACAGCCTTTAAATAACCCTCTTCATGAACACTGGCAGATGGAGCCCTAATAGCTTCTAAATTCTTCAGAAGATAGACTTCTTTTGCTTCATAAGTAGGATAGTATTCGCCTTTATCAAAAGCCCATAGAGCCCTAATATCATGAGCTGTAAGGCCTGATGATTCTTTAATCAGCCTAAGAACCTGACTTTGTTTTAAAGTCTTGGAGGCAGCATCCAGCCATTTTTGAGCTTGTCTGATTTCGACTGCTCCTGAAGCTACTTGAGGCATTCTCTGTAATAGAGGTTCAAATTTTCTGTAGGTAGATTCAGCATCATCTTGGATAGCTTTAATCGTTTCCTTTTTGTCTAACAATACGAGGTTTGGCATATCTCTATTCCTTGCAACATCATGTAATTACATTACATGCGTGTTTATCTCTGTTGTATGTCTCTAGCTTCTGATTGCTTCATAGATGATGCAGAAGGAATGGAATGCACAAAGATCTTCTCTATGGTGTCTCGATTTGTTGTACCTATGCGTTGATATCCCCGTTCTGTTAACGTCACAATGTAGGGGGTTACAGGGTTGGGCTGCTCAAAAAAGGCGGTCATGTTTGCTTTTAGGGCTAGCGCACCTTCTCTGTTGGAGGTATGAGAGTCCGTAATGAGTGCAGAGAATGGCTGATTTTGAATTAGACGGTGTAAAAGAGCTTGTCTCTCTTTGTTCTCGATTACAGATAAAAGCGCAACTGCTTTATCTACAGAGTCTTTAGGTTTTACAAAAGCCACTGGAATGAAAGTAACTTTAGTTTGATGAGACTTAGCCGATTTCAATATAAAATTGAATTCATGCTGGCATGCAGGACAATTAAGGTCTACGAATACGTAAACATTTTTATTACCTTCCCCAAATGTCACACCGGATAATGATTGGTAATCGCTAAATCCATCGTCCTTTGTGCTATTAGCAAATTCACTCGAAGAAGATGGTTTAAAAACTCTATCTTTATCGTTGCGAGTTTGATCTTCAAAGTCGCCGTCTAAAAGCACAGATGCGGTACCTTTTTTTAACTTGTTGAAATGCTTTTTTGTTTCAGCAGCTAGTTCTTGTTTCTTTTTGTTCGCAATGGCAATTGCTTCTAAGGCAGGTATCTTATGAGCTTCATCTATATTAGTAATGTGTTTAGATAGCGCGTTTCCTTGGATGATAGTTTCCATATCTGGTAGTAGATACAGGGAATATTGCTCACCTGTTTTTTTGTGTGCGAGAAAATGAAAAGCACCGCCAGGCACTTGTTCGAACCCTGTAACGTGTGTGCCAACACCAAAGTACATTGTCGCTAGACCTTTAGCATTTCTCTCCACCTGCTTTAAATAGTTTTCAAAGTCTTGTGTTTGAGCGCGACTGGCGAAGCTTGAACTCAACAATATTATAGCGATTAGGACTCTCATGAATTCCTCCAAAATTCTATTGGGGTTAATTCTATAAATCCTCTCATCCCACACATACATCAAATGTCTGATAAATCGGGTTTCACATTGTGAAGTTAAGGTGACTTTCGGATGATCACTTCAGTTTAAAAATGAGGTGTGTATGAATAGGTTAAATCTCAAACTTGAAATTAATGTTGCTTCTAAAGGAAATGTCGCAGTTGATTGCGTATGGGACGAAGAATTTCTGTCTTACCCTACCAGCCAAAGGTTATACCTTCTTCAGCAAATAATTATTTCAATGCAGGTATACCTGAACCAGCTAAAGGTTAATCTAAATAAAATTCAGATTGATAAAGTTCCTGTAGGTAAAGGGTTCATAGATTATCAAGCTCCGATAGGGGAGGCAGAACCTAGTGAAAAAGCGAGCATTAACTTCGCAGGCTCTCTAGTAGATATAACATCACATCAACGTGCTGTATGTATTGCTGCATCTGTCAAATATCTTATTGGGGTTGGACAAATATTCATGGCTCACCAAGAGAAGAATAAATAATGAGCCGAGACGTAAAGCAAGTCGATATTGATGATTCTTTGTTAATATTTGCTGAAAAACAAAGTAAAAAATTAGAAAAAAAGGTAACGATTCTGTTTAAGGCCTTTTTGTTCATAGTGCTTTGTATAGGCCCGATAAGCCTCTTCCTAAGCTATTTTTCTAATCAAACCCACATTGAAAAGCCGGCACTAATCGATCGTGATAACAACGTTGAATACGTGGAGCCTTTGGTCAACCCAAGTATCAATTATACGTATGCGGGTGACATAGCAGAGGACTATGCAGAAGATTTACTTTCATTCCATTTCCTTAAAATAGATAAGCAGCTACAAAGTCGAAATTCATACTTCTTTCATGGCTTCTTTGAACCTCTATACATGGAGCCTTTAATCGAAAGCAGCTCTATTAATAAAATTATAAATCAAAAGCTTATCGTAACGGCTACAACAGTCAGAAAGCCGCAATTGCAAGGCGTTTTGCTAGATAAAGGGTATCGGACTTTCATATTCAATATTCCGATTATCCAAACTATGTATGGCCCTTCCGGCGACCCAGAAACAAAGTCATTAATGCTTCATATGCGATTACGCCAAGTTATTAGGACAGAAAATATAAACGGTTTAGTTATTAGCGATTTGGGAATAAGAAAAAGATGAGTGAAGAGAGAGATTACAACGAAGAATTAGAAGCAATCTTCGGGAAGTCAACTGATTTAAGGGTGGCTTATAAAGATTCTGGAATGTATCCATCACAGATAATTTTGGATAGGAACAAGTTCCTCCGTAGAATAGTGAAAGTATGTGTTGCCGGTATCGGCCTAGCTCTGGTTTGCCTAATGGTGCTCTCATTTGGCTTAAACAAAGCTGCTAACAAAGATCCTATTAGCCTTGCCTTTTTACTTTCTCCTGAGAACAGTGTAGTTGAATTACAGCAGACATCGCTCCCAAGTATAACTGAAAAAGACGTTCTAAAATTCGCTTCAGACAAGGTAAAGGAATTTCATAAGATTTCGTTTACTGACTATATAGAATATATCACTTCCCTTGAAGATGAGTTCACCAACCAAAGAGCTTTTGATAACTATCAATTGCAGATGATGAACTCAAAGCTCATTGACCAAATTACATCAAGAAAACTCACCTCTTGGTCTGAACCGACTTCTGCTCCGCGAATAGTCGACTTTGATGAAGATAACTATATTTGGCATATCCAAATGACCTTCGACTGGTTTATGGGGGGCGGAAATTACTCAACGAACGGTCGCGAATACCAAATTGATTTGATTATCCATTCTGTAAGTCGTGATAAGAATATTCGAGGCCTCGCCGTAGATTCTTACTTCTTAAAATCAGTTAGGGGCTAACAATGAAGAGTTTGCATGTAGCACTTTTACTAACTATCGCGAGCTTCACAGTTGAAGCACAAGAAAAGCAGCAACTTCCTGATGATTTAATTCCCTATACAGATGAGGCTGTAGAGACTGATTTATCAGAAGAAGAATTGGAGAACTTAGCGTTTGAAATTTTCCTTCAACGGAAATTCAATATGACGCCTGAGCAGTTAAGAAAATTTGCTGAAATGAAAAAGCAGGAGTCTGAAGCGTTAAAAAGAAAGAAGCCTGCTATACCAATACGGACGATTGATAGCATTGATTTATCACCGGGTGCTAAACCATACGTAATCCATACCACCCCAGGTTGGGATTCACATCTATCAATTATTGATGCAAGCGGGAAGCCTTGGGAAATTGTCTATGACTCTATTGGAAGTTCAGAAGAGTTTACGGCTGAAAAACTTCAAACATCAAATAATAACAAGATAAAGATCACAGGTAACTACAGAGTCGGTTCAACCAATTTAACAGTAGGGCTTAAAGGGTTAGACGAGTTAATAACCTTTGAGTTGGTAGCGGATAAGAATGAGTATCACGCTTCTCTTACCATGCAACTACCTAAATTAGGCCCTCTTTCTTCTGAGGTTCCTTTAGAGAGCCACAATGCCATGATGAGCAACGAGCCATATATGCAGGAAATTCTGCAAGGCGGCCATTCGCTTAGTGATGATTTTGAAAAGCTAAAAACTAGTAATTCTCGGGTCAATGCATGGAAAAAGGGTGAAGTCCTGTTTCTTCTAACTGACCTGACAGTTCACGGTATTGATCCTATCTCAGTACGACATGGGCCAGGGGGATTCGCGGCCTATGAAATCGCCTATCTTCCATCAATTTTGTTTACCAATGATAACGGAACACCTATTTCTGTGTATTTTCAGAAGGACAACTCGAAGTATGAATATTAATAAGTACACAAGCGCAATTATGGCACCTTCTAACCGTCCATTTCTTGTCATTTCTGTGATGATTGTGTGCGTAATTATACTGGGAACTTTGATTGTTTCCTTTATTACAGCTGACGATAAAAAATCACCGAACACGATGGTTCAGATTGCTGGTGGAGAGCAAAAAGCTGATGCGTTAGCCGACTACGATGAAGCCTATGCCGACTCCATAGAACAGCAGAATAAGGCCAATTATGAAAATGCGACAAAACAGAGAAATGGTGTGCATATTCCTTTCATTATTGACGGCGATAAACAAAATCAGTCCATAGAAGTTAGCGAGGAAATTGCTACATGTGGTTGCACCATGTCTGATGAAGAATTTCATGCAAGGTTAGCGAGAGCTGGTGTTGAGTTTGAAAACAACCGCGATTATGTGAGCCGTGTTGGGAATAGTGATATTTATATCTCTGCAGATAGGTATCTTGTTGGTGAAGACAAGCAAAAACATCTTCTAGCAGGTCAATCAATTCGTTTAGGCGAAGATGGCGCCTTATTAATGGATAACGAAGTGTCATTCAGTGATAAAAGCGGCACTGCTCTGTATTTGGGGGTGAATGGAGAAATCATTGACTCTGAAGCAAAGCAAGTTTCCCTTATGGGTCAATTGCAGTCTGCAAATGGTGTCGTACTAATGTCCAACGGATTATATGCATTTCGTGCTGATAATATGACTCAAATAGGCAATTCAGATGTGTATCAAACCTCAGACTCTCAATTAGTTACGCTAGATGGAAAACCTATTCGACATGCAGGTAATTTTGTCTTCAGAAACCGTGAGCGTGAGCTAGTAGATATTCGTGAGATTGCTTCAAGGTGGGAGTCGAGTGTCATCTACCAGAATGCTAGAGGGCATCTTGTAAATGGCTCAAATGAGGTTTTCGACAAGCCGGGTATTCTTTTTTCTTATACGGGGATACTGATTGATAACTATGGAAAGCTAGCTGAGCCTTTGGCAAATCTAAAAAGGTTGGGGGATTCTGATTTATTAATAGATGAACGCCAGATACTGAGAGATAGATTTAACAACGTCATTCTTCACTATGGCGATGGTGTGTCTAGAGGATTTGGGGATAGGTTATTAACGGGTCACATTTCTGTCAGAAATCACAAAGATGCTGAAGTCTTGGTAGGAGACGATGGCCTTCTTTCAGTTCCTATCGGCTCTGGGGGTATACAGTCAGGCATTCTTAAAAATAGCGAAGGTGTTGCATACGACAGGAACGGCCATCTTATTACAAGGCAAGGGAAACTTACCCAAAAAGGCTCTTCAGATATATTTTTAACTAGCGATGGATTGCTAGCAACTAAACAAGGTAAGCCTCTCCTTTACCGAGGGAAAGACATCTTCATAGATTTCAATAAATACCTTCCTTCCGGTTTAATCGGTTTGAGAACTTATGACAACCAAGCGGTAACTGACCAAAAAAATAATCAATTATATTTGAATAATGATGGTCAATTTGTGACTCAAAGTGGCGAATTAGCTGTAATCGGTGTCGATATACTCACGGCTGATAATGTTGCTGTTTCTGCTTCGGGTAAACTTCAAAGTAACGATGATGCCCTTGTTCCTGTAGTCAATGCTGATGGGGAGCTACTTTTATATAATGGTAAGCCTGTCAGAAAGAATAAAGACGGACAGTTATTTGATAGTGATGGAAATCCAATTCTGACTAAAACTGGGGGACTATTAAGATTAAACGACGCCGGCTTTATTGTAACTGAAGATGGTCAGATTGCTTCAATGGATGGCTTCAGTTTAAAGAATGGGAATAAAGTTCAACAAGGTAGTTTTGGAACGCTTGAGCCATTACTAAGTGAAGACGGTTTCCCTTTAACCTTTAAAGGAAAAAAACTTTATAGAAAGGGGAATCGAGTCGTTGATGAAGACGGGAATATTGTCAGAGATGACTCAGGTTCAGCTCTGGTTATCTCGAAGGATGGAGAGGTGGTTAACGCCTTTGGTGTGCCAATCACAGATGTAAGCTCTAAATCTTCCCCAAATTCTGATGCGATAGATCTCCTTACTAAGAAAGGGGAAAACGTCTATGTGAATGGAAAAAAAGTGCTTAAAAAGCCCGACGGTTCTTTGGTTTATGAAGATGGTGGACCTGTTCTAGACAGTGAAGGTCGAGCAGTTTTTATGAATGCAGATGGAGGCTTTGTTGATGCTACTGGCCGTAGGGTCGATTTACCATTTACTGATAGGCAAGGACGCACAGTTTCTTCTAACGAAATAATTGAAAAGCCTATTCAACGTTCATCAAGTCTAACATCTAAAGGCAAAGACATTTTCTACAAAGGAAAAAAGGTTTTCCGCAATAAAGACGGTTCTTTAGTCGATGAAGACGGAAATATTGTCACTACTAAAGACGGTAAGCCGGTGTTCGCCAATATGGATGGCAGCATTGTCGATGCAAAAGGAAACCCAATTAGCGAAAACCTATTCACCGATAAAGATGGGAGAGCAGTATCAAACACTTCTTTAGATAAAGTAGTTCCACAAGGAGTAATGCTTACTAGCAACGGCCAGCCTCTGTTATTCAAAGGGAAGAAGGTCTTTAAACAGAGCGATGGCAGTCTTGTGGATGAGCATGGGAATTTGGTTAAAGACAGTGATGGCAACATCGTTTTTATGGACGAATCAGGTGCCTTTGTTGATTCTTCTGGCAATGAAATTAAAGAACGTCTATTCAAGAATAGAGCAGGTGAAACAATAAGTCCTGATGATGTAGACCCCCCTCTAATGAGCGTTACCGCTAATGGTGAACCGCTCTTCTACAAAGGTAAAAGAGTATTCCGGAAAAGTAATGGATTACTTGTAGATGAAGATGGCAATGAAGTTAGAACAGAAGACGGAAAAAGTCTGCGAATTAACTCAAGTGGCGAACTAGTGGACGAAGATGGAAAGCAAATTTCCGAACCTCTATTCACTGATGCGGCTGGGAATATTGTCGAAAATAAAACTATTGATGAACCTCCTCTATTAAAGGCCCCTTTTACATCAGATGGGAAAAAAATTTATTTCAACGGGAAAAAGGTATTCAAGCAACCCGACGGTTCGTTAATAGATGAAAATGGGCTGGTGGTTAAGTCGGCGTCTGGCGAAACAGTTTATGTAGATAAAAACGGTAAGCTCATTAATAAAGCTGGTAAACCAATAAGAAATGTACATCTCACTGATAAAAACGGTATTAGACTCAAGCCAAATGAGTTCAAGGCATTAGATAATGAATTGGTCACTAAAAATGGTTCTCCGATTCTTTACAATGGCAAACGTGTCTATAAAAAGAAAGACGGCACCCTTGTAGACCAGGATGGAAACGAAATTTTACATAATGGAAGACCTGTTAGATTGAACGAATCTGGGGATGCGGTGGATTACTTAGGGAATAAGATTGAGAAGAAGATATTCAAGGACGCTGCTGGAAATGATTTACCCAATGCCGGATTCAAATCTGAGCCGGTGCATGGGCAGCTTGTCACTGCAAATGGAAAACCAATGTTTTTCAACGGTGAAAAAGTTTATCGTCAACCGGATGGAACACTTAGAACTCTTTCTGGAAAGCTAGTTACTGATGCTGATGGAAAGGTTGTTTATCAATCGAAAACAGGCGCTTTAACAGATATAAACGGAAGACAATTAGCCAATAATGTCTTAACTGATATGGATGGCAATTCTATTGCTAACAGTTCTTTAGACCACCCGCCATTGCCACAAGAAGTGGTTACTCTCAACGGTTCCCCTTTGGTACACAACGGAAAGAAAGTGTTCAAAAGAGCTGATGGATTATTAGTAGATGAAGATGGGGTTCCTATAACCGATGACGCTGGCAATGAGGTCTATTTAAATGAGCAAATGGAATTGGTTGATAGTGCTGGTGGAAAAATCTCGAACCCTTTTAAAGAGGGTAAGATTTCAACTATACCCAATGGAGGGTTTAAAGCCCTTTCTTCGGGAGAAGGTGCGTCAATAGGTAGTTTCAATAGCACTTCAGATGGTTACCTACTTGACCAGAAAGGTCGCCCAATGACTTATAACGGAAAAAAAGTCCGTATAGGGAAAGACGGAATGCTCATTGATGAAGAGGGCAACCCAGTTAAGGATAGCAGAGGAAACGAGGTATATATGTCAGATTCAGGTGCCTTAGTCGATGAAAACGGAGAAAAGATATCAGGCACTTTACTTGCAGATGGTGACGGAGTTTTGCTTCTTGCTGATGGCAAGCCAGTTACTACGGAAATGAAGCGAATTGGTAACACTGACTTTTTCGTTACTAGAGATGGGAAAATTGTCGATCAGCATGGACGTCCTTTTAAGGTTAATGGAAAAGCAATTGGAATTGACCCTAAAACTGGAAAGCTAGTCGACAGTGAAGGAGTTCCGATTAGAGATGCATTGGGAAATAGTCTATTCATGACGGAGTCTGGGGCATTAGTAACATCTGATAAGAAGCCTGCCAAAGGTGTTGTTGTGGTTGATTCTGATGGTTCAGTTGTTGGAGAAAACGGTAAGACAATTAAAAATGCAAAGGATCTAATCCCGATTGCAGGTACAGATTTGTATAAGACGACTTCTGGGCTCGTAGTAGACAAAAATGGAATGCCAATTAAGCGTGATGGTGAGCTTCTTTACCTTGACGAAAATAATAAAGTAGTAGATGAACTGGGGCGTAGTGTTCGATTTAGAGGGCAGCGTTTATCGGTTAATAGTTTAGGGCAGATCACAGGAGAAAATGGTGACGAAATTCTCATTAATGATAAACCGGTATCATTGGCAGACTTAAGCACTGCACTTGCGCCCAAAATTGAACAGAAAGGTAAGGCGGAAGGTATTCTAAATATTGCCACTCAGAGCAAAGAAAATCTAAATGACAAAAAAGAGGGGGCTTCTTCAACGCGTACCATTGATGAAAGTATACCTGAACAAAAATCGGCTGAATTAGCTAACCAGGCTGTGGACGAATCAGGCAAAATTCGAACAAGTAGAGTAGACTCAAACGCTAAATCAAGATTGGCTGCGAGACTTATAAATAAGTTAAATGCCATGGAGAAAACTACGGCAAGCTATATGGACTCTATTGAGCCCCAGTATGTGAGCCTAAGTAATTATCACGCTATCGATACTACCAACAATGAAGTAGAGAAAGAGAAAGCTCAAACAAACTCCAACAAGGACTCTGCTAATGTTGATGGTGGCAATATTGTAATCAACTCTGGCGATACTGCATATGCTATTGTTCAGCACATGATGGATACCGACTTTAATGATCAGCTTGAGGTCGAACTACACATGGCCGATCCAGATAACCCACTTCACCTCGCTAAAGCTTATGCTGAGGTCGAACTACGTTACGACAATGCAGTTCTAGTATTTAAGAGGTTTTGTCCTCTGGATATTCCTTGCTTTACATCAAATGCTATAGGTTTAGACCCAGTGACTGCTTCTGCTGGATTAGGTGTCGAAGTAGATACCCATTTTTGGTATCGCTTTGGAGGAGTCTTTCTCGCTTCATTTGCCAAAGGAATTGGAGAAGGTGTTGAGAACAGCCAAGACCGAACTGAGCAAACTGATATCGTTGCTGGCTCTACTGAGTCGACGACTATCATATCAGGTTTGAGTACAACGGATGTGTTACTACAGGGAGTAGGCGCTGCAGGTGAGGTACTTATCCCAACTTTAGCTCAAAGAGTTAATCGCCCAACTACGGTAAGAATACCAACTAATACCGAGATCTTGGTGAAGTTCTTCGAACATATCCCTGCTTCAAAATTAAATAAAAAATCTTAAACAAAAGGGGGGCATTACGCCCCCTTTCTTGTCTTTCCCGACTTATCTTACATTTGTGATTGTTACATAAACTCCTGATAGTTAACTTGTCCTCAATTAAAGTTTGGGGGCTGAACATGAACCACGATTTACAACCTGATTTTGCAAGTGACGAAGACGATTTATTCTCAAAAGGAGCGCCGTCAACGTCCTCTGTTGTTCCTATCAAAAATCAAACTGAGGAAACTGACAGTGAAACACCGAAGTCAGAGAGTAGTCAGGAAAACTCTACGAATAAAAATCAAGTAAAGAAAAAAGCGAATCCTAAACCTCCTCGCTGGTTGATAAATAAATACACAATTTCACTTGCGGGGTTGATGACTCTACTTGCTGCAACAGTCACCTATGTTGGACCGAATAAATTTGTTCAACAACTTGACGCAATAACTTTACCCTCGTTGAGTGATGGGGATATCAAAGATGAAATGTGGCAACAAAAAATTAGTGAATTGAGCACGCAATTTGAAGCATCACAAGAAAAAGTTGCAGAAATACAGAGTAACCTCGGTCGTAATGCTTCATATCAAGAACAAATTTCTGAGCTAAGAACTAATCAGCGTGAGTTGATTAGCAGAATGGAAGGAATTCAACAAAATCTTAATGCTACGCTCAGTAAATTAGATTCGCTAGAGTCTGACATGCTTACGTTTGCTACATCTGATAGAGATTTCGATGATTTGTTGTCACAAGTGCAGTCTGCAAATTCAGCAGTTCAAAAGCTAACTTCACAGACCGAAAGAAATACGAAGAACTTTGGTTGGTTGGCCAACAGAACAGAAGCTCTGGAAGATTGGAAAGAGCTAAACATGGAGCAGAATAGAAACGTTAGCGAACAATCAACCTCTCAGTCCAAAGAACTCGTTCAATCACATATTGCTAAAGGTAGTCCTGTAAAGCGGGTTGTTCAGTGGGAAATTAAACTAGCTAGCTTCGAGCGTTCAATAGCTTTCCTTAAAAACAAATCTACAAACCAAAAACTAAGAGTGACCATAGGAACCAACGTTCCAAACTGTGGAAAGGTTTCCACAATGAATGCGGTTGACCGAACTATTACAGCAGGCACATGCGTTATTAGGTCTTAGTGGTGGATTATTCAAACTTTATCAATGTATTTCACTCAATTGCTGAGCAGATACCAGGCTTATACAGAGCATTGATTGTTATATCCGCGATTACAGGTGTTCTTTTAACTAACAGTGGAATCCAAGCGATTTCGAGTAGCAATAAAGCGCATCAACAACCAAAAGCGGGAAGCTATTTCAAAGTATTCTTCGGGCCGTTGATGTTCTCGCTGGGTGCTTTACTCGAAATGGGCACATATACAATTTTTCGTACCCAGACCAACCCCATTGTGCTGATGAGTTACACGCCACAATCGGGTGACGATACTACAGTCGTCTTATATGCAGTTAGGTTTTATATCACTTTTATTGGTTTTTTACTTATGGCAAGAGCCACATATGTTGGTGCGATAGGGGCCGACACTAAACGGGAGAATTGGCATTTTGAAGCATTAGCTTTATACGGATTAGCAATCTTGTGTTACGCATTTGACCTCGGCGTGGACATGATTTCAAACAGTGTAGGTCAGGGTGCTTTAGGCACAGAGTATTTTTCTTTTTAATGAAACTATAGGAATAAAGATGAAAAGAAACCTTAAAACAATTCTAGCACTTGCTGTTAGTGGATTAATTTCGACTGGTGCAGTCGCACAGAGCATAGGCACAGGCGCTGATAACCTAGCAAGTGGCGGTAATAGTATCCTCAACATGATATTAGTCTTCTTGGCGATCGTTGGTGTGCTGTTTGTTGCTAGTGGCATTATGGGGCTTATGCAAGGTAGAAATGGCGGTGGTGGCGAAAGCAACGGCACTCACTGGGGGAAAATTGGTGGCGGTGGCGCATTAGCTTCTATCATGGTTGTTATTTTGATGGTTACAAATCAGTTTTTTGGTGACTCAAATGAGTTCGAACAAACTCGTACCTTAATTCAAGGCGGGAGTAACTCAGGTAGCTCTTCTTCAAACTAGTAACCTATGATCAGCAATCTCAAAGAGCGCAAGAACATGCCTAGTGACCTGAACTATCAGGTTACTAGGCGAGAATGGTCTGTTTTGAATGACAATGATTTTTTGTGTAGCTGCTGTGGTTTTCAATCAGCTCCCACAAAAGAAGTCCCCTCTGGCTATGTAGAGGTGTTTGTTAATTCAGAAGGCGAACCTTTTTTATTATGTTCTATCTGTGCTACTTCAAAAAAATTAGGTAGGCAGGTTAGTGGGAGCAATAATCATGGTTTAATTCTACATGTTACCAATCTCGAGCAAGCTCATGTAAGCAATGTTGCCCGTATTACATGTACAAGTTTAGTTTCATCACTTCCGTATGCTAAAGCTGCTCAAAATTTAATTAGCCAATTTCAACACATGCAGGCTACAAAAAAAGACTACCTCTTTTTAACGGATACTGGGTCTGTAATACAAACCGTAACAGCTTTAACAAGCATTAGGGCTAATAAGTTGGAAGAGGCCTCTTCCATTTTTAAGCACCTTAAATACTTTCCATCAAAAGCTGAATACCGGCATATTTTAAAATACTGGCATCAGGTTAACCCAGACTACTTCTCACCACCTCCCTCACTGACATAGGGTGTAAATTAATGATATATAACCATCCACAAACGTTAGCTGAGCGATTTTTGTCAAATTTTGAATCCTTAGCACAAATTGTCTCTTCTAAGTTGTTAAAACAAAGCCCAAAAGATTTTGTGAGCCTTGATACAGTGCACGGTGATTTTTGTTTAGTGCAAAATGATGGAACCCTTGTTTCGGGTATTCGTATTGATGGGAGTCGCAGCACTGTTTCAAAAGAAGAATATGACGACTTGATTGAAACTATTGAGGAAGACTATAAAGCCCACCTGCAAGAGGGGACGCATAGATTTATTCATTATTTTTCTTCAGATACTGACAAAACAAAAGAAGAACTCAACCGGGTTTTCGGTGACACAGCAAGAGCAACAGCCAGTAAAATTGGCTTTATTGACACAAGTGTAATTGATGAAGAAGTAGATGCACTTGCAAAGTATTGTCATAGTGAGCGCAATTATTTAGTTGTTTATACTTACGTTAGGAATTTAACCCCGACGGAACGAAAGGAGTTGCAGCGCCTAAAAGAAAAACAAGCTAAGGGCATGCCGTTTATGACGGGAGCTCAATCACTTTCGAAAGGCGTTTCCTTTTATGTTGATAAACATGTCAGCTTATTGAACTCATTACGTGAGATGTTTAGCAATTCTAATATTTTTTGCAGAACCATGGATATCCATGAATTAACTTACGATATACGGTTGGCTTACGATAGTGCATGGACAGCTCCCGATTGGAAAGCTGTATTAACTGGTGACAAACATAGCCTCCAGATACCAGAAAAGAGAAAGGGTGACTATTCTCATTTGGGTTACCCAAGACTCGCTGATCAGCTAATGACACGAGAACTTAGTCCATGCGACAGTTCTACTGCGAGGATAGGTGACACTATATATGCCCCATTGTCGGTAGCATTTAGTCCACAAAACCCAAAGCCATTTAATGCGTTGTATAAAGAGCTACAAAAGGCAAATATCCCATTTAGAATTCATTACGATATTACCAACGGTGGTATGGGGTTAATTAGCTTTCAAGACACCTTGGCTACCTTCCTGCGCGTAACGGGAGGCAGCGACAATAAAGATGTACTGTCAGTATCAAAAGCACTGCGAGACTTAAGGGATGGTGGACACGAAATAGTAAGCCTAAAAATTAATATTTGCACATGGGCTTATAACGATGACATCCAGCTTGCTAAAAAAAGACGAGAGTTAATAGCACGTATTTGCCAGTCTTGGGGTAACACACAAGTTGCTTCTGTAGAAGGAGACGTAGTTGAATCTACACTATCTAGTATTCCAGGCTTAACTAGTGGTAACTCTGCGAAGCCTTTACCGTTTGATTTACACAGCACTGCCAGACTTCTTCCAATTACGCAGCCAGCGTCAGTTTGGGAGACAGGTTCTAGGGTTTACCGGACAGTAAGAGGCAAAATTATCCCCTGCCAACCCTATTCTCAGAAACAGTCACATTGGACAAAGTTAGTTGTTGGCCCAATGGGCTTCGGTAAGACCGTTGAGCTTGCATCTGATAATTGGTCGCTAGTCTTGCACCCTGACGCACAAGAGCTTCCATACATTAGACAAATTGACATCGGCCCAGGCTCTAAAGGGCTCGTTGACTTGGTCAGATCGTGTCTGCCCGAATCTAAGCAGTATCTAGCTCAATATTATAGAATTCAAAACACGAAAGACTTTTGTGTTAACCCAATGGATACGCAGTTAGGTCTAAGGAATCCCCTTTCAGGGCACATGTCCACTTTGATCAACATAGTAAGTACGCTTTGCCTTCCTGATGACAATACTGCTCCCCCTGAAGGTACACTTGACGTTATTCAGGCTTTACTAAAGTTAGCGTATAGGGTTTGCTCTGAAAGGAAGTCCTCAAAAGATTACCATTCAGGCTACATTGAGCAAGTAGATGCGAAGCTTGAAGAGCTAGATTTCAACCCGCCGACAAAAATCCCAAGGTGGTGGGATGTTGTAGACTTCTTAGCTATCAACAAAGAATATCGACTAGCTTCTCTAGCTCAACGTTATGCTGTGCCAACTTTTTCTGACCTAATAGCATTATGTTCGGACGGTAGGATAGTTGACGATTTCGCCGAGTCTAAAACGCCTACGTTCGAACCAATCGTTAAATATGTTTCTAGGAAACTTCGAGCTGCCATGTCAATGTTTCCGATTTTAAGTGGCGTAACTGTTTTCGACATAGCTCATTCAAGAATAGTGTCTTTAGACCTAGATGATGTTACAAAAGGTAAAGGCCCGGAGGCGGAAAAAAGAACAGCGCTAATGTATACGCTGGCTTACCACATCTTGACCAATGATATTTATAAAGGGCCCGACCAACTGAAGGAAATGGAAGGTCCAGTGGGGATCTTCGAACACGATTACTATTCTTTCCACGAACAAGAAATTGCCAGACTTCAGAGAACTGTTAAACGATTCGTTGGCGACGAAGTTCATCGTGCTAGGAAAGTAACTCAATTTCTTGAGCAGCTTGTGACAATGGTGCTTGAGGGACGGAAGTGGGGGGTTGATGTTGTGCTAGCAAGTCAATTAGGTAACGCGTTCCCTGAGGAAATCAAAGAGCTGGCTACTACAATTATAATACTTGGTGCGGGTGGTAAGAAAAATATCGACTCTTTGGTTAACGAGTTTGGCCTCAATGATTCAATGGCGAATTTGTTGAGAAACTCAATTCGCAAACCTGGCAAAGGTGGTTCAACAATGATTGGTCTTTTCGACACCAAAGATGGTTGGTTAGAGCAATTGTTGATGAGTACGAAAGGGCCAATTTTTCTATGGACTGTAAACTCTACAAGAACTGACACATACATAGTTGAAAGATTAGCGAAACAAATAGGGCTTTGGGAAACGAGAAAGTTATTGGTCCACCGATATCCGCAAGGCTCGTTTGAAGAAGAAATAGAAACAAGAAGAAAGCAGTTGGGCGCTGATGATGAAAAGGCGTCAGGTATCCTAGACTCGATAGTCGAAGACAACATTAAGTATTACAACAACTATTTCTATTCCCAGATCGATAAGTCAGTGGCTTAATTGAACTAGAAATACCGCCATTAGGCGGTATTTCTTTTATACAGGTTCATCCTTTCATTAATCAAAATCCAATCGCTTCCAATTCTGCTTTTGTTCTTTACCTCTGCCGGCGCAATAAAACTGCTAAGGTGGGTATGGTATTTGGGGGGGGAGAAAAGAACATAAGGCAAACTCGCAGCATATCCCTTTGCTTTTTCTGCATCCTCTATTCGGATGGATGATTCAGGCCGCAGCTTTATCCGGCGTTTAACCGCAAATTCTGCGTTTTGATGTGCATCTAGTAACAACTTGTCGTGTTCAAGCTTCTCTAGCCAACTTTGACGAGAATAAGACAAGGGAACGGTATGAACCCCTTTATCTATTTTCTGTTTCAACTCTTCGAGCGTATAAGCTTTATGGAGTGGGCGTGAAACCCAATTGAAATTTACGCGGTGAACATCCTCTTTAAATGCATAGATGGTGCGATAAGCCGACGTAGTGATTAAATAATTGAACCGGTCGTGCACGTTCTGCCACTTTTCGTAGGCATCATCACTGCTTTTTACTACTGCCGCTCTAAATGCCTTTTTCTCATTATTGATCTTTTCAATGCAAGCAATAATCTCTCGTTTGTTTTTGGTTGCTACTACGAAGCCAGGGTGTTTTTGTACGAACCGGCGTGACTTTTGTGGCGTTTCATCGAATACGTACATGTCCTTGTAAGCATCAATAATTTTTAAAATCGCTTCTTGGCCAGTAAACATATTAACATTAATGCTTGAGTAGCCGTGCTCAATAAGTTCCTCTTCTTGTTCTTTAAGTACAGGCTCAATGGCGTAGTAATATGTTGAAGCCGGGCAGGCGCTATCGAGGAGCAGTTCTTCTAGCTCTTTCAGAAACGCTTCAATATTACTCATGTGGAATTGTAGAAACATTTATTAACCATAGTGCTGTTTACTTATACAGCAATTTTAAGCCTATTTACCCACCAGCTCAAATCTATTCCGGTTTATGGGGTAGTGGCAGTGTGTTATAAGGATGGCTGAATTGTAGTATTAAATAATAGGTAAATTAGGAACATGGATGTACTCAAGCTTTTAGAGCTAGACCCAGTAGATGTGAAAGGCCACTTAGCCGTATGGAACGGAATTGAAAACCCATTAGAAACATTTTTCGATGGACGATTTGAGCAATGGCAGCAGGCTCAAACTAAGCGCAATTTCGGTCGTAACTATATCGTTTCGCTTATCAAGTTGCCCGGGGTTTGCCAGTGGCTATTTGTCGGTGTTTATCTATCAAAAGGTATCTCATCGTCGAGCAGTGACGGAAAATGTCATTACTATGACACTGAGCTTACTACCATAGGCGAGAGCCTTATCGGGCGGCTGGTAGTTCACTTTAAACGTACAGGGCGTAATTCGTATCCCACCGGCGAAACCCTTTCTGGTAGAGCAACGATTCACTCAATTCTACCAGAGCCAATGGCGTTCCAAGATTTCTCCGACTTCAAGCATGTGTGCTTATCCCGAAGTGAACTAGAAATGCTGTATCGACACCAATACCCCTCATGGAAGACCGCGCTTTCATCTGTGTCTGGCGTTTATCTAATTAGTGATAGATTAACGGGGAAACAGTACGTGGGCAGCGCCTATGGGGCTGGTGGTTTTTGGAATCGATGGTCAGCCTATGCCAATGGGCATCATGGGGGGAATAAGCTCTTGCGGTTACTATTCAATGAAACCGGAGAAGGGGGCTTTAGCCAGTTTCAATACTCTATCCTTGAAGTCTGCGACATTGATTTGTCTAAAGAGTCAGTGATTGAAATAGAGAATAGATGGAAAAGAAAATTACTTTCTAAAGAGTTTGGTTGGAACGATAATTAAATTTTTCAACATAATGTATTTTGGCTTTTCCTAAACAAAACTCAAAATTCACGCATAGCGAATGAGAATTATTACCAATCATCACGCGTTACTCATAAATGATTGTTTTCGAGACGTCAAAACACACCTCTAATGTCCACCAATAAAGGCCGACCACTCTCAACTCTAATCAAATCATAAGACCGGTTAATTTCAGTAAAGGAGAGTAATGGAAAAGAATATTCAAAAGCATTGTCAGGCTTACACCATTCATTCGTTTCAGTCATCGTTACGTGTCTCCTACAAACAAAAGGCCGAGCATCATAAATAGAGCAGGCGCCATCTTTAAGAAACGGACATGGTGTGAATTTACTGCGTTCTTGTTTCAGTATTATTGGTTTTCTTTTTATCCCAGAACTGTTTTCAATATTCTGTATTTCAATCTCCGACACCGTGACTGGATAAGTGCAGCAGTGGTTACAGCCTTTAGCACAGGGCGTAAACTTCTCAACATGTGCAGATAAATCATCCATCAAGGCATATAACCTGTTGAGTTTTTTCAACACTGGCATATTAGCTTTGGTTAATCGTTTTGCTATCTTGGCTTCTTTTTGGCTCAACGCGACCGGAAGAGAATCTGAAAATTTTTTGAAATTGGTTTTGGCTACTTTATTGGCTTCTTCATAAATTTGATCTTGGTTTGGCATGCACTATTCCTTGTTATAACGACACATCGTTTTAACTGTGAATATATACAGTAATGCGTTAAAATCACAAGTACTAAAAGAATTAATTACTTACGGTTATGATTAAAGTAGTACATATTTCCGAAACGAGTCCCAGTGAAATCATAGAACATGTTAATGCGCATGGCATTTTGGCTATTCATGGCGGGAGGCTTGTGGTTCGAAACGCTCTCAATCAAGCTGATGACCTAGCTGCTTCGGAAAGCTCAAACAAATGCATATACAGTCTGACTTACAATCACGAAAAAACCGAACTTGGCTACCCGCACGATCCAAACGTATACACTGTCGAACATGCAAAAAATCTCGCCATCGCTGCCTTTAAACGAGATGACTTAAAAAAGATTCATCCTAAAGAAGACATTCCGCCCAACACAATCACATCAGACCAACAGGAAACCCTGCGTAAGTTGGTAAAACAAATAGAGGGTTTAGAAAAAATGGAATCTGTTGGCTCAGGTGAAGAGCCTTGGGAAATTTGGGACCAATTGTCGGATTATTGTGATGCGATTAAGACTGAGGATAGAGCGCGTTACAAAAACATTGCCTTAGATAATTTTGACAAAGGACATTCATTTTTGCTCACTTGGTTGGTTCAATTGCTGCAGAACAACATTGCCTCATTAAAAAAGAACGAGTGAATTTATTCGCTATTCCGAAAAGGAATATTTGTTATCTCATAACCGCTTTCATCCAAACCCGCTAACACATAATGTCAGTAGAAAAAGAACTTTTAAAAATAAAAAGACGCCTGCGCTATTTTGATAGATTCTCTGTGCTCATTGAAATTGAACGGTTTTTGTCTGAGCACCCTGAACACAGTGTAGAGCGCTTTCAAAGATTGCCCTTTTTGAGCTTCCTAGTGGTTGAGTGGCTTTTTGAAGTCACTCCCAATAAATCAACTCGGGTTGCCACTAAAAGGGATGTGTATTGGTTTGTGAATAGGTTATTCGAGTTAAATGGCAAAACAACAGCGGGGAACAATTCAGACTCGCTTATTTTATTTATGCGACCGCTTATCAATAATCAATTCTGGATCCAACACCGAAACGAATATTGGTTGCGTGCATTGATCAATCAATTCGAGATATTCCATCCCGATAATACAAGCCCATTCGACAACGAATTTAAGCAAGCAACAGGCATAAAGCTGACCGATTTCTTTGTCATTGTGTCTTATGTATATTTTGGTATGAGAGCAGAAAACCGACGGCTAAACTATATTCAAATCGTCAAATACCTGCATCCATATTATAGCTTGGAGACGATAGCTAAAAGTATTCGAATTATTGCTGGCACACCAACGCAACTACAAGACTTCCTTTGCAACACTTTCCCCAGAGAAGTCACCGATACTGTGACAATTGCTGAGACGCGGCTTTTGCATAAACCCATTCTGATTACCGAAGGTTATTTGTACTGTGCAGATGTAACTTTGCTTGGGCGAGGTATCGCTGAGGCTGCACTCAATCATTTTGTGCGCAAAAATACGGCAGGCTTTCGCAAGCGTTTTGGTCTTGCGTTTGAGCATTACGTCAACGTTTGTCTGTCACGCCCAGATATTTCTTATCTTAGAGAAACTGATGTTGAGGCTATATACAAAGGTGCAGGGATCTCGGGCAAAGTGACCGACTTTCTTGTGACAGGCGACGATGGATGTGTATTTGTTGAGGCAAAAGGCGTTGTGCCTCGTGCTGAAACGTTGTGCACTGCAAATCCCTATCTGATAAAGCGCCAGCTAAAAGACTCGATCATTAAGGGGATCAAACAGATTGTAGAGTGCGCATATTTGTTGGACGGCGCGTCGAATCAATTCTCCGCTGTCAAAAAAGAACGCTTTGGTCTTATTGTGACTCAGGGTGAGTTTTTGCTCAAGCGTGGCATAGACATCGCTCAGGATATTGCGCCACATGAAATTAAGTCGCTCACTAAAAAATTCGGCGAGCCTATTCCCTACAACAATATTTTTGTGTGCAGTATCCAAGATTTTGAGTATCTAACGGGCATTGCCAAGCAACAACCGGATTTTTTGCTTGCATTCCTGCGTCACTGTTGCCGTGAAGACGCCGATCCCATTACTATGAAAATGATGATGGTGCAGCATATTGAAACGTTTTTCAAAGTCCTTATCCCAGGTGATGAGGAGTATACAAGGCTTGAGAGTAGGGGACTTAAAGACAATCGTTTATTCGATAAAACAATCGACGTCATGTCTGACTGCCATGCCTATTGGAAAGGTAAGTTAATCAGTACCACGTATGACAAATCCATCAGCTTGCAGCGTATGTTGCAAGCTACCTAGTGGGCCGACTATTACCAATTCGTCCTGGCAATTTTCGCTCCTTATGTGCTCAGCAAGATATCGATATCGTGCATACGCTCAAAGGCAAAATGCTGAGAGTCAGCCAGTTGGGCGTCTGAGAAATCGATTTCACCATGAATCACAATGTGGTCCCATGCATTTGCCGACGATGCCTTGATTTTTTCAATTAGTGCGCGACGCTCCGCCGCAGTCTCTGCGTTCACCAGTTGCTGGGTCAAGTATATGTAGTTCCAACAAATAATGGCGTTTTTGATCACTCGTTTGCAGTTTTCAACGGCTGTTTGTTCTTCTTTCTCCACATAGTCCAACCCTGAAGAGCCAATAGCCAGTGCTCTGTCTAGTCGGTTTCCACTTTCGCCTTTATTAAGCTGTTTATGAATCACTTGTCGTAATTCCAGGTTGTCAATGTAATCTAAAATGTACTGCGTTTTCATGATTTGCCCATAAGCGGTTAATGCCTTTTTGAGCGGGTTTCTGTCACTGGTATAGGAGTTTAACCGTTTGAAAAGCTGCGACGCTGTGGTGTAACCCAGCTTGATGGATACAACCATGCGAATAAGCTCATCCCAACCTGCGAGTATGTGTTCAGGTGTAATGTTTTTGTTTGGCAGAATGGGATACTCCTTGTGTGCGTATGACTTTTTCTTTCCTTTAGGGGCATAGCGTTGAAGACGATGAATATTTTTTATTCTGGGCGCAAAGGTAATACTGAGTAGATCGGTGGCACCAAATACCATTTCCGTGTAGCCATGCGTATCGGTAACGTGCATTTTCGACTTCACCACTTCTTGATTTTGAACACAATCAATCATGTAGGGGGCTTCCCTCTCTGCCCCGCCTATCACGTTGGCATGGGTGAACAAGTTTCGACAATCATTAGCAAGGTACGCATTGACCACTTGTTCTTTACCGCCGTAGCGAAACGAGTTTCGGGCGTTCAGCGATCCTTTTGAATTGGTATATTTTACGCCGTCGCTTGACGTGATGGGCTCTCCGTTGACCAAAAAAAGATCTGCCAATGGCATTTTGTCGATAAAATGCATAATAGCGTTGCTGGCCAATATGCAGTTTTCATTAGATAGATAGCTTTTTTGCACGGTAGACACAGTCGATGTATTGGTCTGTCGCATGATTTTGGCAAACTTATGCTCAGTAAAATGCAGCCCTTTACCAATGAGCCCGGCTACCAACTCGCGATTGTGTGGACGCTTTTTGTTGTAGCGCTGGCTGTGAGGCTGGAGTTCGTTTAAGAATCCCGTACAGGTATGTACGGTACTTAACAATTCCGGTAAGGTTACACGGAGTTCTTGTGGAAATAGGTCAACATCGGCCTCAACCATTTCCTGTAGATGAACCGCGTTCATTTTACTGTGTGCGAGGCGAAATCCCCCTAAACCATCGCCTTTCACGTAGTCATTGGCTTCTGCCATAACATGTTCATTTGTCTGTTGATAGCTGATATCGAGCTTCGCTAACACATCTTGTAGAACTTGCGCTTTATCTTTTAAGTGAATCGCGTCAGCTTGGACAAGCAGTGAGTCAAAATTGTCGGTCAGCACATGCTGTGGAATCAGGTAGTCATCGAGGGCACGACATTCATAAGAGTAGGGAAGAGACAAGCCATCGCCAAAAATAGCATCCGATATATACCTAAACAGTACGACCTTATATAGCTGTGTTCTAAATGTTTCTTTCTTATCGATATGTTTGCGATCTTTTACTGACAGAAAATCTACCGCAAATGAGTCATCGACTTTCCCTTCAGTTTCTTGGAAACGTTGGATAACATGTAGCAGTGCTTTGTCCACACTGTCATCACTGAACTTTAAGCAGCTAACCAACGCATTGCATCGCAGCTGAAGCTTTCGCGAGCCCTCTTCCAAAAAATGATAAAACAAGGCATCACCACTGAGCGAATCCAAATCGGTTTTCACATCTTCGATGGTCTTTGCTGTTTTATCGTGATTTGGCTTCGTCTTTTGCACTGCCTCACTGACTTTGGCCAGTTTTTGCTCAGCATTTAGAGTAACGTCATTGAGTATACCTTCGATTTGTTGCACGGCTTTGTATAGGTCAGTGGTGCATGCCACTAGGCTTTGTGCATGCGCGTGCTGCGTTTGCCGTGCCTTGTAAAAATGCTCTCTGGCTTGTTTCTCAGCGGCATTGTAGGCGGTGGTGACAGATTGCCTTAATGTCTCGGCCAATATGTCCTGAAGTGTAAAGAACCGATCCGCGATAAAGCTTACCAAGTGTAAATAGCGATCTGTTTCTGCGCGCCGTTCAATTTGGAATACTTGTGTTTTTTGTACAGTTTTCGCGTAAAACTTGATGGCCGCCGTTGGTAAATGCAGTGCTTTCAAGGCAGGTTCAATCAGTGAGAAAAGTTCGTGAAGTTGCTTAAAACTCTCAACATTTCGCGCAATTTCTCGTGGCCTAAGTTTCTGTGAAAAGGTTTTGAGTAATGTAAGTTGGTATTGGCCATGAACACCAGCGGGTGATTTATCGAAGAGTTTGTCCAATTCACATTTGGCATCGGCATCCAACGCATGGTCGAGAATCTCAATTCGCTTATCGACGACCTCTTGATACGTTTTTTGGATTTTCGTCTCAAGGGTCTGAAAATCCGGGATTTCAATGTGTTTTTCACGAAGAAAAACAACCAAGGATTTAAACGCTTGTTTAAAGGGGAGTTGGCATTGCGCAAAGTGAATGAGTTTGTCTAAAACCAGTTGCTGGGCGTCATCATCGACAAATGGCTTAACGCCCATGTAATCCAAAATGATGTGCTTGTGACGTTTTTTCGTGTCGGCTTGATAGTCTTCCCATTGTGGGGCATTCCCAATACCTAACTGCTGCGCGATAAAACGAATATCATCTTCAATGGCGATGTCAAAAAACTGGTTCGACATACAAAAATAACGATACGCTAAGCACAAGAACACGCGGTTACTGTTTTTACGTATATCTTTTAACGGGCCTTGTATGAAAGCTTGATCAAGCTGAAGTTGGTATCGTCGATCGACGGCATTGAACACCGGTGGCGTGTCGTGATGGGCTTGCGTAAAGAGTGTTGCGGCGTGCATGGTAGGTCTTATTCGTGTTCTAAAACCTTAAGCGTAGATAAAAATTCAGTCCTCTTCCTGTAATTTTAAGTTACAGTCCAAACACCCAACATTTAAGCCCGGTTTTGCCCAAAACAGGACGGAACAGCCTTTACACATATACTTGACGCGACCTGAATGACGTTTCGGGCGTGTGGTGGTCACGATGTCAGGCGCGCCACTCACTATCTGTTCGCTATTTATTCCTGATACGTTTGTTTCATCAGCGTCATGTGGCTGAGCGGTGACGACAGAAAGATCGTCTTTGTATGCTGACATAGGGGCTGACGGTGGATCTTTTAACTTATAGTGCTGATCAAGAATGACGGGATTTTCCTTCTCATCATACACCATGATTGGCGCGTCCACTCTAAACACAGGGAAGCGGTCGAGCAGAGGAAATGAAAAATTTTGCTTTATTAAGGCTTTGCACTCTCGCATAAATGGGCCATCAAGTAAGACGTAATCCATCATCGCTTCGCCTGTTACTGCACCCCCTGGTTTTCCTGTTGAAGAAGGCATCAAACCGATTTCCCGCATCTTGTTCGCCCACTGTTGGTTATGGTATCCGCGTCGCCCAGGCTTACCAAAATGCCCCTGCCAAATATGCGTCATCTCATGCACAAGCGTTTGACATATTTCAATTAACGGGTATTTTGTAAAGTATTCGGGGTTGATAGCAATTTCATCCACATAGATGTTGTTATTTTGCTCCCAGCGCTGGAATGAGGCATAACCCATCACTCGATTTTGTCTGTGATAGGTGAAAACGACCTCTGGCAAACGGGCATCGAACAACTTTTTATTGAAAAAGTCATACGCATATTGCAACTGCGCATACGTTTTTTCAGTCGGTTTTTTTGACGCCATCGCTATTGGTTCCGTTCGTTTCGTTTTGGATCGCACGATCCAAAATATTTTTGGCGAAAATTCACTTTATCTTTATAATTCAAAGATTTACCATCATGCCGCCTGGTCCGACCTCCAAGGTTTCTGGATCAAGGTCTTCTCAGAAATTATAGAATTAAATCATACAATAATCCAAAAAATTACATACTACTTACCAAGTTAGCAGAAATGAATTGTGGTAGGAAAATTCTTGTTGACCTCGCAGACGTTGATAAATAGCCGCAAACATGCAAATTCTACATAGAAGAATTAATATGGGGGATGTAGGAGAGATAGTGGACTAGACGTACCGTAAAACTTCTTCTTTGTATTTTCCGTAGGCACTCACATTCACCTCGCTCGATGACATTGTATTTGTGGAAGAGAGTAAATGCGCTTGTATCACTGGTGAATTGACCTCGCTGGCTTTGTCATTGACATTATTCTCATTGGAAACCCTTTCAGGCGCGTGCTCGACTGGGGGACGTTGGGGTATTGAGGATAATGAAACGCCTATTGCTTCTGTCGACGTCAATTTCGGGCGTTCAATGACAACGGCATCCGGCACTTCACATTGCAAGCGATTGGCAAAGGTGACCAGGTCAGGTTGAGCAGGAATTAACAATACAGCCGTATTTGCATCGTGTTTTCCGCGACATCGAAGTACCCGACCTAGGACTTGTCTAAAATGCAATTCCGTACATATTCGACTTAAATGACAACATACCTGCAAACGTGGGATATCGGTGCCCTCTGTGACCATGCCGACCGTGACAAGCCATTTTTGGCGACTTTTTCGGTATCGTTTGAGTTTGTCTTGGCTGTCGGGATCCTCGCTCGTGATGATACATACCGATTCATGCGTCATGCTCTCTAGTTCAGCTTGAATGTATTTTACGTGTGCAATGGAAGACGCGATGACTAAACCGCCAGCATCGGCATAACGCCTCCGCCTTTTATTCAACTCCTTAACTGAAAGACTCAGCATATGATTAACAAACAGTGGATTTTCCAGCACCATCTCGTAACGTAGATCACCTTGGGATAACAAGGATTCTAAAGAGGCATGATGAGTGGTGCCAATATTCTCAGTGGTGACTGTCCAGTGGTCGTTGTCGATGACCGACACTATTGGCGCACGGCAGACACCGTCGGCTAATGCATCTTTTAAGCCATAACAATAGTGCATCTGTGGAGAAAGTAATGCATTGTAGCGCAGCGTGGTGACTGGCAAACGGTCAGAACGCCAGGGTGTCCCAGATAAGGACAAGGTATAAGCTTGTTCATTTTGATAGGTCAAGGCCAAAAGGGGATCTGCCCATGCTGTCGCCTCGGCTTTATCCTGGCCACCGCAGTGATGAATTTCATCCAAGACAATAGCGAGTCGATAGCTACGCAGCCGATTGAGAAGCGCAGGAGATAGACTCGCTAAACTTTGGTAGGTCATGCTAACGCCCACGGCATTAAACTGCCCATCCATAGGGAGGGACAGTACCTGTTCAAACGTGCTTTTTAAGCCCGCTTTGACGGTTACTGAGGGGGCGACACATATCACATAATCGAACATATCCAAATCGAATAGGCGTTTTATTGTGGCTGCAGCAAAGATGGTTTTACCCGCGCCCGGCGTCGCTAGACAGCCGAATTGGTAATAGCCACTTGTAAAGTGTGCAATGGCTAGGTTGTGGCAAGTTTGTTGCCAGCGTCTTAGATCGATCACGGTTGAACTAATAAGGCTTCAAGCGCCTTAATCTTTCCTAAGGTGCGTACGTTTTGATCCTTAAACGCATCCAATTGTTGGTCAATACGTGGTGCCAACTCTGGAAATTCTTTGCGCAAGTTTTCAAGTTCTTCGGTTGCGCCCAAACTGATCAAAATATCGTGCTGTCTTGCACTGAGTCGATTTTGGATTTCAGTATGATTAAAAAACTCATCGTCTTGGACGGGACTATCTATTATAGATTTGGGTTTGACGGCATCGTGCAGCTTTTCAGTTGCCTGATAATGCGCTGCCTTATCCTGCTTTTGTGTAACATCCATCAATAACTCATGTTTAACAAAGGTACGCATAAAGTGACGTGGTCAACCAAATTCACACAACCCAGTTAAGCCGCTTTTCCTAAGTTAGCCATGTCAGCCTCATATTGGTTTGGACTTTTGTAATCCAGATATGAGTGCATTCTTTGGCTGTTATAAAACATAGTGATGTATTGCAGGATATCCTGCTGAGCAGCGTAGCGGCTCTGGTAGTGACGCCATTGCACTCGCTCTTGTTTTAATGTACCGAAGAAGCTCTCTACAACGGCATTATCCCAACAATCCCCTTTCCTGCTCATGCTGACTGTTACCTTGTACTGCGTCAGTAATTTTCTAAATTGTCGGCTTGCGTATTGTGAACCACGGTCCGAATGATGTATCAGTCCTGCTTTGGGTTTACGTTGCCATAAAGCCATTGTTAACGCATCACACACAAGCTGAGCATTCATCCGTGAAGACATACTCCAGCCCACGACTTTGCGTGAGAACAGATCAATGACAACGGCCAAATACAGCCAGCCTTCTCGCGTCCAGATATAGGTAATGTCAGAGACATACGCCTGATCCGGTTTTTGCGCATCAAAGTCGCGTGACAGCACGTTATCGAATACAGGTTGCTGATGGTCACTGTTGGTCGTTACTTTGTATTTTCTACGCCGTCTGACGCTCACACCGGCTTCTTTCATCAAGGCTCTCGTACGCTGTTTTCCAATCGGATAACCGAGCGAATTCAGTGCACGTTTCATTCGCCTTACGCCATAGGTAAAGTCACTGGCATCCGCTATTTTCTGCACCCATTCAATTAGCTCATCATGTTGTGGATCGGGTTCAAGTTGTTCGTTTCGTCGCACGGCACTGTAATAGTTATGGCGACTGACTCCCAAAACCTGACACATCAGACTAATCGGCCAGGTCTTCTTATGTTGGGTAATGAAACCGTATTTCACTTGGTTTCTTTGGCAAAGAAGACCGTCGCCTTTTTTAGGATTTCTTTCTCCATTTTCAGGCGCTTATTTTCTTCTCGCAACCGACGGATTTCTTCCTGCTCCGGCGTCAACTTACCATTGCCACGAAATGCGTGAGCACCTTCCAATTCTTGCTCTTTAAGCCAGCGGCCTAACATATTCGCGCTAATACCGAGACTACGAGCAGCCTCAGCAATCTTGTAATTTTGTTCTGTAACCAGACTCACAGCATCCAGTTTGAATTCTTTTGAATAGCTTTTTCGCGTTTTCATATACACTCCAGTTGAGATAATTATCCCTTAACTGGCTGTGTGAATCTATTGGAGCACGTCAAAGCTGTGCACCCATCGTCTCACCTCATTTTTATTCTGTGAGTCAGGGTACAGCGACATGTAACGGTCGCGTAATTCGGTTACTCTAAATCGGCTTTTGTTCAGTGAAGAAATTGCCCGGATAAGGCCAGGGTGGGGCGTAAATTGACGCATAACTTACCTTTTAACTGCAAAGGGAATTTAAAAAATGCGGATTATAGTCCGTGGCGCATTAAGCGGCAAGTAGAGATATTACTGGCTTTAGGAAGGTCAGTTGTATGTCCCCCTTATCCAATACCTTAGGTCAACGTATTCGTAATGCACGCAAATCAGCGGGGTTATCACAAGAAATGTTGGCTCTCAAAGCCAAAGTGGATCGTAGCTAAATGGGCCGTATTGAGCGCGGCGAAGCAAACATTACTGTCGACATGCTCTATCAAATTGCGTTGGTTATTGGTGTGTCACCCGATACGTTATTACCTGACATGAACACAGTCACATTTGGCGATTAATCAGATGTCAGCTGAGGGAGACGGTGTTGCATAGTCGTTAGATAAGAAAGGGCAGTGCGCGCATCTTGCCAGCCCACATACTGCATTAATTCATTGACGTCCCACTGATTGGACGCCGCCCAATGGGCAAACCCGCGGCGCAACGAATGGCTGCTAAAGGCTTGGGCATTATCGATACCCGCAGACGCTAAGCTTCGCTTTAACACCCCACTGACACTGCCGGCATTCAAGGGGGGTTGATGGATAGCGCCCCATCGGTCAATTTTACGAAATACCGGTCCGGTATTCTCACCCAACGCCTCCTTCCAGGTGCTCAATGCTTTCGCCGGACATAAGGCATTGAGCTTTGGCAACACATAATATTTCCCTTGATAGCTTCTATCCCCCTTGGAATGCGGTAAATACGCCGATAGTTCAGTTCCAGAGCGTGTTTGAATATGTTCAATCCGTAAACGTACTAATTCGTCACTGCGAAATCCCCGCCAAAACCCCACCCAAATGAGTGCCCTGTCACGTAGCGCGCGACGTGAGGTCAGCATATCGCCGTGTGCAATGGTTTCGTTGAGATGAAGATCAAGGGTTTCCAAGACAGACACATTAAGCGGTTTGGCTTTTTTGACCGGGGCAGGGTGCAGCGCCCGAATACCTTTGAGAACTTTTTTGACCTGTGGGGCTTTGGCGGGATCAACAAAGCCTTGGGTTTGGTGCCACTGAGACAGGGCGGCCAAGCGGGATTTTTAAGGTATTAAAGGCCAGGGTTGGAGCGTAGTGCGCTAAGTATCGGCAAATGGTATCCGAGGTCGTCGGCAGACGTCCACCAAAGGCCACTTCAAAGTGCTCCACGGCGCTGCGATAACTCTTGCGCGTATTATCGCGCGTGGCCGCCTGGATATAGCGGTCGAAATCGGTGTTATGTATTAATGCGGCGTCTTTTGCCATCTCGGCGTTGTCTTCGTGATTTAGGCGTTTACTGCCTAGTATGTAACGTCTAGGTGTCAAATCAAGCGTTCGGGTACATCAAGATGCAATAATAACTAATTATTGTATTTTATTATTGCTATATGTAGTCTGGTTTTGATTTGTAATATAGGCAGTAATTACATAATACATAATACGGTATGAATTATGGCAAGAAGCGACATTGCCGTTAAATAGGTTGAAAAAGCGCACAGTGCGTTACTGCACGCGGTGAGAGTGTTTCGATTGATAGTGTACATGATGAATTAGACACCGACCCAATTTCATTGAGACGATAAGCCTTAAAATGTCATCCCAATTATCCAATATTAGTTTTTTATTAATCTTTGATTTGGGGATTATTCAAATTAGGCCAGATGTTGCGACGACAGCCAAGCTCTGGCAGAAGTCTAGGAATAACCCGGAATAAGGTCAAAATTCGACCTAAACATTAGGACTTGTCCGCACCTTCCCTTAGAGTGTGTAAGTCCTACAGAGTATGAGTCACAACTATCAAATGTAAATTAACCGTCTACCTTTTTGGAGTAAAATCAGCGTTAATTATCTGGCCAACGCCACATTGGCGCGTCCAACATGTTTTGATCGATAATACGGGTTTGTCCCAGCACTTTTTCCAGGGCAAGGGAGTTGCACTCACGTGCTCTTTCTAATGATGCTACGAGCCGGTTTGAGTGAGTAACTAACCACACTTGAGTATGCTCTGACGCCTTTGCGATTAACCGACCTAATGCGGGTAATAAATCTGGGTGTAAGCTGGTTTCTGGTTCATTGAGTACCATAAGAGGAGGTGGTCTAGGTGTTAAAAGAGCAGCAACCAATAACAGGTAGCGCAGAGTACCGTCTGATAGCTCTTGAGCAGAAAGGGGGCGCAAGAGGCCATCTTGGTATAGGTTAATTCCAAATCTGGCGCTACCCAAAATGTCTACCTCGAGTTTCATACCGGGGAAAGCATCAGCAATTGCGCTGTCTAATGCATAGCTATCGCCTATTTCACGAATCGTCTGAAGAGCTGATGCTAAATCATGACCATCGTGATGAAGCGCCGTCGTGCGGGTACCCAACTGAATTTGACGAGCAGGCGAATCGGCATCTGTGCGAAAGTGATCATAAAATCGCCAGTTCCGAATTGTTTCCCTAAGAGCAAGAGTTTCAGGTGTCTGGGAATAAGCAAACATACTCTCAAAGCTGTTTGCATGTTGCGATAGTACTTCCCACTTTCTGTTCATCCTTGCCTTCACTATCGGGCCGTTTCGGTCTACCAGTACACTGGCTGGTCTGTAAGCGTTTCCGGCCCAGATGCATTCGCGTTTAATCTCCGGGTCGAGGGAAAAAGCCGAGTTAGTCGGTGTCGGCAAGCCCAATGATATACTATAGCCGAAGGTCTCACCGGCAAAACCTAGTTTTAGTCTGGTGATATCTTGCTTTGGACCCCCCTGTATAGGAACCTCTCTACTGCGCATACGATTTGTGATTTTTTCCGGCCCTGCCCAAAACGTTGAATCCAGGCCTCCCTCTTTTGCGAGCGCCTGGACTAAACCACCTTGAGCTGCTTCTGCCAAGAGGCGTATGGCCTGGTAAAGGTTGGATTTTCCACTGGCGTTTGGGCCAGTGACTATATTTAGGTCACTGAGAGGAAGGGTAACATCTAACAGCGAGCGATAGTTCTTAATAGCAATTGTATGCAGCATAGTATGGCGAGTACTCTTTTTTCTTGTTTTTTGTCGCTGTTGAACAGCTGTTATTTGCCATTCATCATGGCGTAAAATTATTCGTGTAACAACTCTTATCTCGATGGTAAACAGCGCGTTAAATCTATTAGTAGTTAAATCTATTAGTAAATGACCACTTATCTTTCCAGAATAAGAATTAAAATACGTTTGCGTCGTCCACAGGAGGTCAATAAATATTAAAAAATCTTACCTTTAATAGGAAAATTATATTATCATAATTTTCGATTAGACTGCACGGTAAGTTAGCAGAAAATAAAATAGAAACGCTAAAGTTGCAGTAATGATTTGGCTAAGGATACGAAATTTACAACGTACGTGATTATTGGTTTTGGTTTGAGTGTTATTTTATTTTTGATTCAACAACCATAGTTGAATTGGCCAAGACTGATAACAGGCTTCAATGTTGTGAGGCAAACAAAGGATGGGAATATGCAATCGAAAAACGTTTTTGTTAAACCTAATTTGGTCGTCGAGCCTTTGGTCGATAAGTGGTATGCATCTAGCTATCTGATTTCACCGGTCACAGCATCACTTTTCTTCGCTAATCACTACCTTAAAATGCTCCAGTCATTTGTGTCTGCACCCCAAGTACACATTAAGGCTCTCCAGGAACGCAAGATGTTAGGTGGCCCTTTTATTGACTATCCGGCAGCGCGAGTGAAAGAAATACGGTCTTTGATAGACAAAACGATTGCGGCTCACCCAGAGACCCTTCGTTTTGCAAAGGGTGTTAGAGAGCTAAATCAGTTACTTGCAGAAAAAGCTGACGGTCACACCGTTGAACCTCTGTATAGTCAGGTCCCAGAGCCTTTGCGAGGTTTTGTTGAGTTGGTCTATGACTTAAACAACGCGCCTTCAATCCGTTTTATGGAAGGGCTCTTGTATCACAGTCGCATGTTTCATGAAAACACTCAGAGTGTTCGTTTATTTCTCACTGAAAGTGATGGGAGACCTTTCGCATTCAACACACCTAGATTGCCTTGCAATGATTCAATGGAGTTGCCGATTCCTTTTTGTGATCCTAGGTTAGATGATCTTCATCGGGCCAGAACTGAACCCATCAACTACCAGGACTTAAAGAATCTACTTAATATTGATGAGCAACTGGAAGAAACATTTTTAACGTTCTTAACTACCTCTCAGCCTGTTGCTAAAGGTAGCTTTGATGGCGAAGGTCTTAGAGTACGATACTTTGGTCACGCCTGTATCCTCCTGGAAACTCGTAACCTGGCTATACTGTGTGATCCCGTAATTGGTTATTCTTACGAGCACGGAGCTGATCGTTATACCTATGAAGACTTGCCGGAGAAGTTGGACTACATTTTAATCACCCACAATCATCATGATCATTGTTTAATAGAAACCTTGCTTCAATTAAGGCACAAGACAGAAAAAGTTATGGTACCTAAGAACAATCCAGGAGCGCTGCAAGATCCCTCACTAAAAATGATGCTAAAGAGTATCGGATTTAAACAAGTGTATGAGATAGATGAAATGGAAGTGGTCGACGTTGTAGGGGGAAGCATCCGCGGTATCCCATTCTTAGGGGAACACGGGGACGTAAACATCCATAGTAAAATTGCTTTTTGTGTTGAGCTTGAAGGACAAAGTGTCATTATGGCCGCAGATTCGAACAACCTCGATGCAAGGGTTTATCGAAATCTAGTTCCAAATATCCCTCAGGTCGATGCGCTTTTTATAGGGTTAGAGTGCGAAGGTGCTCCCCTGAGCTGGGCATATGGGCCAATGTTGATGAATCCTGTTTCTCGCAGTATGGATCAGTCAAGACGATTTGACGGATCAGACTGTGAAAAGGCAATGCAAATTGTCGACATCCTAAAACCTAAACATGCTTATGTTTATGCTATGGGCCTGGAGCCTTGGCTTACTTTTATGATAGCTGTTGATGACAGTGAAACTTCACACTCAATTCAGGAATCTGGCAAGTTTGTTGGTTTATGCCGTGAACTGGATATCGAGTCAGAAAGGATGTTCTGTAAAAAAGAAATCGTCTTAACTTCAGATTGAATGGTTTTAATACACAACTAGGAGAATTTATGATGAACGATGAAAGTGAAGATCTTACCATTTACAAAGTGGTTATGAATCATGAGGAGCAGTATTCCATTTGGCCTGCGGATCGTGAAAATGCGCTAGGGTGGAATGATGCGGGAAAATCGGGTAAAAAAGATGAATGTCTTGCTTACATCGAAGAAGTTTGGACAGATATGCGACCTTTGAGTCTGCGTGAAAAAATGGAAGAAACAACTAACAACTAGTTGTTTCAATGGGGCGAGGTTTCTACGCTTTCGATGTTGTTACACAGGCTGTATTAGAAAAGAGACTTCTATAGGTGAATTGCTTTTTACACTTGCCGTTAGGTAGTTTAGTGGGTAATTCACCATGCCTCCCCTCATACGGAGCGGACAAACTCACCCAAATAGCGTATCCATTAATAGCTAAGCGTGTTCTTCTCGTTTTTAAGCGTAGCCCCCATATTTTCAAACTGTTGTGGAAGAGTAGACATGTGACCTATTAGCGTTTGTCATGACACATGCAACTCAAACGTGTATTTTCTCTTAACAACTTCCAAAACAAAAAGATAAGATAATCTCCATATATTAACTCTTTGTTCTAAAAGACTTATATACCTATGTGTAGTAAAAAAATGCTGCGATAAGCCATAAAGGCCCATTCCTCGACCTTTTAACAGCTTAGTAGATCAGACTGATAAAGGGCAGTAAGCATTATCTTAAGCTTCTGACGAGCTTTGGCATACGAGCTACCAAGAGTGATATGGTTACGCGGTGAAATAAAGCGGTTGTACAAAATATTTTCGACAGCTTATTACCAGATTGTTTATTATAAGTGCTGCAACTGAGCTGTGAGAACTCTTTTAGGGAATGTCCTTACCTAGTGCATAACAATTTAATTGCGACAGAGGCCCGGGACAGCTGTAAACGTAAAAATTTTCTAACGTTCTAACTATTTTGGGTTTAACGCCGTTTGATTAATTCCGCGAACCGTTATTTTAATTATGTTCTGCTGCTATTTTTCTTAAAATTAGGGTGAGTCCATGCCAAATGTCAAGAGGTATTCTGAGTTCAATAGCATGGGGAAATCACATTTTTGCTTAGTGTGCATCTAGCAGTGCATTTCAAACAGACATGCTAGTTTCATGGTAACAAGAGCATTCTAATTTCTCGGCCAATTCCTTAAGTTGGTGATCTTTGGTGGCAGCATATATACCCTGATATATATCAATAACTGTTGTTGCTTGTTCATAAATTTCACAGATTGTATCCACATCAACGTTACTACAAACTGAACTACCTAGCCAGTTGTGAAAGGAAGCATATGATAGTTGAGGCGAGATTTTCCGTAATGCCTTAAGCATTTTTTGGGTGTGTGTAGGATGTTTCTTAAACCACTCCGGATGCCATGGGAAATCCCCCCATAAATTTTTTCGGATTTTAAATTCATTCGGATGGTTTTTGATCATGTATTCGCCATATAACTGGTATTCAGAAAAATAATCTAAATCGCGACGTGTAAATTCACGCCAGAAAAAACCATGTTCCATGTTAAAAAATTTGTCAGCAAGATACATTTTAAATTGGCGTATCTTGTTTTTCTTCATAAGGCCAACCATTTCTCTCACATACTTTTTTTCAAATATCATGTTGTGACAAATAAAATTATGTGCGTTAGCGTTTGTCATCCCAAAGTATTTTATGTGCAGCTCAAATAAATTTCTGATATATCGGTCAGTTGCTCTATGAAAATTCGGCCCTCCAAACAAGAGGGGTTTATTTCCCTCAAGGAGAGCCTGAGGGTGGAGGAATATAGTGTCCGCATCAACAACTAAATACTGTTCGGTTTTTATGTGCTTAGAATACGCACCACAAAGTTTCAAGAATTGTTGGAAAACCCATCCGCTCTTGAATTTTGAGCGCTTTAATCCTGGTGCAAAGAGGTCCTCATCTACAAATTCAACATCCAGTTCGTCTATGAATTTTTTATTTCCCTTTTCTGAAACAATAACAATTCTATCGATATCAGGCAGACTTTTGCATGATTCAACACAAGCCGAAATATAATTATTATCTTTGCAGTGAAGAGGAATTAAGCAATCCATAGCGTTTTCTCACATATTGGTTTTTGGTATATACTATCTTTATCAAATATACCTGTTCATTTCAGCTGGCCATACTATCATCCTTATCAATCAATAATTATTAAATATTTTTTACCATATCAATTTGAGCTAAATACAATCACGGGGCTATTGAAAGTGATAAGTCTCAATTCTAACAAGATTTACAGCTTTCACTTTAGACCAGAGAAGGTGGAGTGATAAATTCTCCTGCACCGTATACGACTTTTTGAGGCAACTTCTGACGCGGTAATCGCAACGCAGTTCAGGGCGAGAGCATGAACGCTCAATTATTGTTCAACGCTACCAAACCTGCTGCTAACACCTTCTCTAGGTAATCAGTGCTGCCATGTGCGCGTTTTTGTTTCCGTGGCACACTCACTTTTCTGGTTGTCTCAGCACGAAGCATATTCAAGGCTAGCTTTCTCGCCCCCGACAGTATTTCAGCAGCATTGCCACGATATATCTGACATTCATCTTCTTTCATTGAGACATCAAGCACCCAATGAAGACTATTTTCTACTGCCCAGTGGCTACGTACTGCATTGGCAAAGCGTGCTTTAGTCAAATGGGCTGAACTGATGTAGTACCGGTATTCCAAAGATTCTTTACCGTTTTTAGGTTGCCGGTAGCTTAACGTAACGCCTATCGTTTTTAGCCCTTTCCATTCCGAGAATCTATCGACTAACGATGCCGCGTCCATAACATGGTACGCTCTTGCTTCGCCTCGTCCATGATTTTTCTCCAGGCAAATGACTTCCTGGTTTATGGCACTCGAAAGCTCATCGCGCACAGCATCGTGCAGCTCTTTTTGATTACCTTTCAGGGCCAGAAGGTAATCACCACCGCCTTCTACAACCTTCTCGGCAATAGCAGTTTGACAGCCCATCGCATCTATCGATATCAAGCAACCTTTGATATCCAGCAGGTCCAGTAAGGCTGGAATGGCTGTGATCTCATTCGACTTGCTTTGGGTCTTAATCTGCCCCAATACCACATTATTTTCTGTGGCAAACGCATTCACTATATGGATGGCTGATTGCCTGTCGTCACGATTGTAAGAACCGCAAAGCCGTTTACCATCAATCGCAATTAGCTGCCCGTCGGATAACTCTGCGACTGACTGCATCCAACCTATAAAACAGCGCTGAAACTGTTCACTATCGACTCTTGATATGACTCGGGCGATAGTGTCATGAACGGGCAATCCATTCTTGAATAGTCCTTTCTGGCTGAACCAGTCAAAGTGCAAATCACCAAAATCTTCGATGTCTTCCCAGCCTTTGGCTCCGGCGATAGAAGCGCATACTACGAGGAATAAAATATCAGTGAATAAATGCGCCACCTTAGCGGACTGACGAGGATCTTTTAACTCACTAAAAAACTGTTCAAATACACCTGTGCCCATGACTCTCTCCGCAAAAGAGAGTATGAGATCACAGTCACTATATTTCGTCCAGCTGTAATATTTCTTGATAAATCAGTTGGTCAATAAATGTTCGTGATCTTGCCCTGCAACGCAGTTAAAGCGGCGTTGTTGATCAAATGACTCTTTGAACGCCTCTATTTCTCTAGCCTTTCGCCCGTTATCCAGTTGCCTGACGAACAGGCATACCTAGGTCTATGACCTTGTTCATGGCTTTTACGCCTGCCAATATTTCTGCTACTTGAGCATCGTAGTGTTTGAAGCTTAGCTTGGGGCTTATCAATTGCTTATAGCGATACATGGCCGTTTCTGACAGCGAACGCTGATGATAGTGTTCCCGCTCTTTCCACTCTGTCAAGGTATCCGACTTTAAGGCTTCAACCGCTTCATTCCTTGGATGTTCATCTTCCCAATACCCCGCGTTACTGCGCGGTGGAATGGTCGCTTTGGCGCCTTTTTTAGCGATTAACCTGTAACAAGCTTTGGTATCGTAAGCCCCATCGGCACTCACCTGTTTGATTTTCCGACGAAGCGGATTGAGTAAACTCGGTAAGGCTTGATTGTCACCGACTGAATCCAAACTCACTTCAGCGGCAATCACATCATGTGTGTTTGCATCCACCGCTAAGTGCATCTTGCGCCAGCGCCGTCGTTGCTGTTTACCATGTTTCTTCACATGCCATTCGCCTTCGCCGAAGGTTTTGATGCCAGTTGAGTCGATAACCACATGTGCCACTTCACCTCGACTTGCACGCTTGTATTTTATCTGGGCAACACGTGCGCGTTTGCTTAAACAGCTGTAACCGGGGGATACACACGCAATACCCATCAACTGAAACACCGAGTTTAGAAACCCTTCGGTTGCTCTGAGCAATAAGCTGAACACGCCTTTAACCGTTAAGGCTGTCTCGATAGCTATATCTGAAAAAATATTACTGCGCCCTTTACCGCCATGCCGCTCGGTGCAAAACCAAGCATCTGTCGCTTTGTCATCTATCCAAAAGGTTATCGAGCCTCGATTAACTAACGCCTTATTGTACGATGACCAGTTCGTTATCTTACTCTTTGCTTTGCCCACTGCACTTATCCAAATACCAATTTGGCGATCTGATCAGCGAAATGGAAAATAGTTCAATCATTTAGGCAACAACGCCAGTTAAAGCTAATGTCCAGTTGCATGTACCATAGCACGTGTATTATCCCGACATAGCGGTAGCCGCATAATCCGCCGTCTTAGTAGTGAATGTGAGCTGTAGCCGAAAAAGTTTGCATTTTAAAAAGTTAATTAAAAGTTCATGAAAATTTAACCTATTTTAATTCGCGTAGTTTTGACTATGTACAATGTATCCCACGATAAAATACCCTTAACCTTACACAAACAGGGCATGCAACCACGATAAAATACCTGTTAAAGGTGCTGGTTCAATAAGAACAAGCACCAACTTCTTCTCAATAGATCAAAGAATTAAATTAAATATTTGAATATTTTCAAAGGTTGACATGTCTCTCGAAGGTGTATAGATTTTCGTCAGGGGTAGGTATGGAATAAAAAATACTCTTTGCTCTCTGGGCAAATGTTACAGTGATTGTACTCCAGGTTGAGTTTGGGCAATTAGTTCACCATAAATCGAGTTCTTAGAAGAGGGATTTTTGCGAAATGAACATCGTGCAGCTTGTTACCAAGAACGCTTCGTTTTTGCTTGCCATCTCTGTGGTTGCTGGCCTTTTAGCGGGTTTAGGTGGGGCTGCACTTATTGCGTTGATTAATTGGACGTTGAACAGCCCAGATTTAACTGCCTCAGATATTATCGTCTTCTATGTCGCCATGTGTGTTTTGGTGCCAGTTTTTCGGCTGTTTTCTGCGACGCTACTGTTTAAGTTGAGCCAGCGTATAGCATTTGAGTTGCGTATGCGATTGAGTCAGCGAATTATGGCTGCACCTCTGCGACATTTAGAAGAGGTAGGGAGTCATAAGTTGTTTGTTGCTCTGAGTGATGACGTAACCGTAATTTCTAACGGTGTTATCAATATTCCTGTTGTCACTATCCACCTTTCAGTACTGCTCGGTTGTATTGCATACGTGGGGTACCTATCCATGCCCTTGTTACTTCTTATGCTATTGGCCATTGCTGTTGGAGTTATCATTTATTTAGTGCTGATGGCAAAAGCCAATCATAGTTTCCGTGTAGCTCGCGAATTACAAAACGATCTGTTCAAGCATTTTAAGGAACTCACGGATGGTATAAAAGAGTTGAAACTTCATCAACGACGCGCTGACTGTTTTACAAATGATGTACTCGCAACATCTGCTGAGAATGTCAGATATCACACCTCTGCAGGAATGACGACATATGCGGCTGCTTCAAGTTTTGGGCAGGTGTTGTTGTTTTTATTTATTGGTTTACCCATATTCAAGTTTGGCGGAATGCTCGACATAGACACGGAAGTCATTGCAGGTAGCGTACTTGCTGCTCTGTATATGATGGGGTCACTTGAGGTTATCGTAAATGCATTTCCCGCCTTTGGTCGCGCCAACATAGCGTTACAAAACTTTGAAAAACTCGGTTTATCGTTGGCAGAAGAGCCAACAGAGCAGATGCGCAAAGGAACACAAAACGCCAATTGGCAACGGCTTGAAGTGGATAGGGTATTTTTCCGTTACCCATCAAAGGATGACAAGTCTGGTTTCGCTGTGGGCCCCATTACCTTGCAGCTTAGTCCTGGAGAGATTGTTTTTGTTACAGGTGGAAATGGTGCGGGTAAAACAACCTTTATAAAATTATTAACCGGACTTTATCCCCCTGAAACGGGCCAGATCAGGCTCGACAATGAGGTCATTGGAGATGATAACCGGCTCTCTTATCGTCAACACTTCTCAGCAATATTTTTTGATTTTCATTTGTTTGACCAATTATTGGGTATTGATTCTGTCAGCTCAAAGGAGCGTATCCAAGAGTATCTGGGAATACTTCAATTACGAGACAAGGTCAGTATCCGCGAGGGCGCATTGTCCAGCACTGAACTGTCTCAGGGGCAACGCAAGCGTCTTGCATTGCTAACGGCATATCTTGAAGACAGGTCTATTTACTTGTTTGACGAGTGGGCGGCAGACCAGGACCCAGCTTTTAGAGAGGTGTTCTACAGTAAGTTGCTTCCCGAACTCAAAAGCAGGGGAAAGACAGTAGTAGTGATAAGTCATGATGATCGCTACTTCAGTGCAGCTGACCGTGTGATCAAATTGGAAGAAGGCCGCTTGTGTGCACCTCTTAACTAGATTAAAACAGAGGAGTTAAATGCCTGTGTCAGCTCCTGAAAAATACAAAAGGCCTTTCGAAGGGAAGAACCCTCTTCTTACTTTGGTTGACCTTCTTCAATACCGTGTGCGGTGCCAGTCTGAAGAGACTGCTTACGTGTTTCTGAATGAATCCGGTGAAGTTGAGGAATCATTAACGTATCAAGGGTTACATGAACGAGCGCTAGCCATCGCTTATCATCTCAGTGAACGAAAAATGCAGGGCCAAAGGGCATTATTGTTATACGGGCCTGGGTTAGATTTTCATGCAGCTTTTCTTGGCTGTCAGTATGCAAAAGTGGTGGCTGTTCCGATGAATCCACCACGAATGAATAGAAATATTAAACGTCTTAGTGCTGTGATTGGTGATGCTGATGTGCGGTCAATTCTCACTACCAGTAAGATACTACACAGCATACAAATTGCCGGGGAGAAGCAACCCGAATTAATGGCTGTTGATTGCTTGGTGACTGACAGCATTCAAGACGATTTACCATCCTGGTCTGTGCAACCTGTAAAGGCGGGTTCCCTCGCGTTTTTACAGTACACTTCAGGATCTACGGGAACGCCCAAGGGTGTGAAAATCACACATGCCAACATGATGCACAATGCACGCTTGGTGCATCTCGCTGGTCAACATTGTGACAGCGATAAATATGTGTCTTGGTTACCCACATTCCACGATATGGGTTTCATGGTAGGTTTACTTCAGCCCCTTTATGCGGGGATCCCCGCAATATTGATGTCACCGGCGTCCTTTTTGAAAAGCCCCCGTATTTGGCTACAGGCAATAAGTCGTCACGGTGCTACTCACAGTGGTGCCCCCGATTTCGCATATCGGATGTGTCTTGATCATATTCCCGCTGATCAACGAAATGCCTTTTCTCTAGACCATTGGCGTCTTGCTTTTAATGGAGCTGAGCCAATCAGAGCAAAAACTATTGAGGAGTTTTCGACCGCTTTTGCGCCGAGTGGATTTAAAAAGAGTTCATTCTACCCCTGCTACGGATTGGCAGAAGCAACGTTAATGGTCTCTGGAAGTATCAACACAGGCCCAATCGTTGGAAACTTCAGTAAGTCTAAGCTGATGCAACACCAGGTTACTGAGGTCTCTTCTAAAGAACATGACGCGATCAGTCTGGTAAGTTCCGGAAGTGTGCTTGACGGTCAAAAACTTAAAATTGTTGCACCTGATACCAATGATACCTGTCCGACAAACGTAATTGGCGAAATCTGTGTATCCAGTCCCAGTATTGCTGGCGGCTACTGGAACTTATCCGAGAATAGTAAAGAGGTGTTTGACAATTACATCGAGGGTGAAGGACCTTTTTTACGAACAGGCGATCTCGGTTTTTTACTTAACGGACAGTTGTATGTCACCGGACGCCTGAAGGACATGCTCATCATCCGAGGTGTCAATCATTACCCACAGGATATAGAACAGACCGTTGAAAAAGTGCACCCTGCATTGCGCTCGGGGGGCTCGGCTGCCTTTTCCATCGACGTTGAAGACGAAGAGAAGTTAGTCATTGTGCAAGAAGTAGAAAAGCAAAGAGGGCTAGATTTTCAACATATTATTCAATTGGTCAGGCAAGCAATTTCACAGCAACATGAATTGCAAACCCATGCAGTAGTGTTAACAAGAAAAGGAACAATTGCTAAAACGTCAAGCGGGAAAATACAGCGGCAAGCTACCAAATCTGCATTTATTGCAGGACACCTCCATGAAGTTGCCAGAGATGAACGTGTAAGCGATATAAGTAAACCTGCTAAGCAATTGAGTTTTATTTTAAAAACCCTGCTATCGATTCCTGAAGCTGCTCGGCAAGCACCTCTGGAAATATACTTGCTAGAACAGGTAGCCCATTATCTCAACGTTCCTTCTGACAGCTTGGACAAGGACCAGCCACTTTCTTCCTTGGGTCTGGATTCATTGAATGGGATGAGTCTCAAAAATGCGATAGAAAAAGAACTGCAGGTTTCAGTGTCTTTGTCTCGATTATTTGAAGGTAGCTCTATCACAGATCTGGCGAGTGAAGCGCTTCGTCAAATGGCGACGCCCAACAATGATGATTCGATGGCAGAACCGTTACAGTGTGCAAAAAAAGAATTCAAGCTGTCGTACATGCAGCAGTCACTTTGGCTGACTCAACAATTAGCAGTCAATAGTGCTGCCTACAATGTTCCGCTTGCAATACACATAAATAGCACACTGGACAGGTCCTTACTGCGTAGAGCATTACAGGACCTCATCAACAGACATAGTGCTTTACGTACAATTTTCACCAGTGACACCGATGAACCTCGACAGGTGATAAAGAGTGAACAGGAAGTTGCCTTTGAAGAATTGGAGATGGAAGGGAGTTTCATCGACAAAACTTTAAGCGAGTTTGCATATCGCACTTTTGATTTAAGCTGCGGTCCGCTATTTCGAGCAGCGTTGTTGACCGATTCTGACAGTAAAGGCGGGGACATCCTGCTGATGGTTGCTCATCATCTGGTTGTTGACGGACGCTCAATGTGGCTAATGTTAGAAGAGGTACTCACATTTTATCAATCCCATGCAGCTCAAAGTAGCGAAGCAGCACTTAAGCCACTTTCGTCTGATTATGCTGGATTCGTAAAATGGCAATTAAGTGCATTTGACGGTGCCGACACGAACGACCATTGGAATTATTGGAATGAGCAACTGGCAGGTATCAAGAAGCTTGAGTTCCCAATGGCTAACCGAAGACCTCCCGTACAGCGCTTTGATGGGAGAGAGGTTCGATTTGACGTAGACGCCAAATTTGCAGAAGACCTCAGAGATCTTGCAGCATCAAATAACACAACCCTTTATGTAGTGCTGCTGAGCACGTTTTATGTGCTTTTACATCGCTATACGGGAGAGTCAGACATTGTCGTTGGTTCTCCTGTACAGGGAAGGTCTAATAGAGAGTTTGAAAGTGTTGTTGGCTGTTTTTTTAATATGCTTGCCATACGATGTAGCATTAATGAAGCAAGTTCATTTAGACAACTACTTGTTCAAAACCGTCGAACAGTTATTGACGCTTTGTCACATCAGGCCTATCCATCACATTTGATTGCACAAAAGCTCGAAACATCCAGAGACCTCAGTCGCTCTCCCGTTTTCCAGGTTTCGTTCCTATTACAAAAACCAACGTTTGGAGTTGCCAACTCAATGATACACCTTGAGGACACAGCTCACAGACAACTGGGACAGTTTGGCGTAAGCCTGATTCCAGTGGAACGCAGATTTGCGCGTAACGACCTCGAGCTAGAAGTGCTTGAAGCTGAGGACGGGCTGTTGTGTTCACTGCAGTACAACTCGGATCTCTTTGATGCTGATGACATACAGCTTATGGCTGAACACTACCGCGAACTCCTGAATAGTGTTGTCGACGCTCCCCATAAGCCCATCTCCCAACTACCTATGCATTCAGAAGCTGAGGGGCGGAAAATCCTAAATCAATGGAGTAGGGGAACGGAGAACTATTCTAACGACACCACTGTTGAAGCGTTGTTTAGTCAACAGTTGGCGACAAATCCCGACAATGTTGCAGCTGTTCATGGAGATGCTTCCTGGACATTCGCGCAACTTAATGATGAGGCCGAAAAGTTGGCTTGTTTGATTAAAAGGTTGAATATAAATGTTCAGAAATAGTCAAATTAAACTTAAGAAACAAGAAGCTCTCTCCTATGGCTCGTTAGCTGAACTAGTGCGCCAAGTTTCTCCTGGCAAGGTACTGCGTTGGTATGTGGCACAATCAACCACAGAAGAACTAATTGTAGAGGTTACAACATACGAGGATTTCAACGAACAGAGGAATTTACCTTCTCAACGGCCAATATACCCTGGAAAGAACGCTGTGCTAAACATTATTCCAACCGGAATAGGTTGCAGTATCGGCGGTTTTGCTGGAGACGCAGCGCCGGCAGCAAATCTATTGGCTGAGACAACTGATTACCTCATTACTAACCCAAACACGGTTAATGCATCCAATTTCGTTAACCTGCAAAACCGCAACATACTGTATACCGACGGCTATTCAATAGACAGATTTTGTAGTGGTGCTACCGATTTATTTATACCCCGTGCAAACCGGATAGGGCTTATCGTTGAAAAGACCGATGAACGCAGCGTGAATACGATCTTTAATATCGTCAACACAGTGAGGGCGGTTCACGGAGTCAATATCACTGATGTCGTCGTAACAGAGGAAAAAATTGGCGGACGTTGTCAGGAGAACGGTTCAAAAGGGTTTGTGGGCACTGTAGACAATCCGTCAGTTTTGCTAAGTGCATGTGAAAAATTGGTGAAAAGAGGCGTTAATGCCATTGCCGTTACGACCAATATCAGCGACCTTCCCCTACACGACTATGCTAAGCATTTCGACGGTCAATACCCCAACCCAATAGGCGGCGTAGAAGCGATTATTTCGTATCTGATCACCAACCATTTTAATTTACCCTCGGCCCATGCTCCGTTACTTAACATAAAGCAACTTGATTTAAGGCACCCTGTTGTCGACGCACGTTCAGCAGGGGAGTTTGCTTCCGAAAGTGGTTTGGCTTGTATTTTAGTTGGCTTGAAAAACGCTCCACAGCTGACTCAATCCGCAGACACCAACATTGCTGACGTAATCAATATTAACAACCTGTCTGCGGTAGTTACTCCTGCGTCCTGCTTAGGGGGAATTCCCGCAATTTGTGCGCGTGAACGCAATATACCCGTAGTAGCAGTAAAGGAAAATAAGACGATATTAAATATCGATCATGAGGTTATGCAAATGGATAACCTCATTGAAGTGGAAAACTATTTAGAAGCTGCCGGTGTGTTATTGGCCATGCGCAGTGGTATTGCTCTGGAGTCTATCCGTAGACCTTTGAAAACTCTTCGAAATGAGGGCGATAAGTGGAAATACTAGCCTTCGACGACTCCAAGCTCATTGTTCCGGCTAATCCAGAGTTACCCGACGACACTTCACACAAAGTGGATTTACCCGATGGTCGTTGGTCTCTGTGGCGCTGGGCTGCGCTTCGAGGTACGGGCTTCCCCGTAGACATGCTGTTGGAGCTTGGTGCCGCAGCATGTGCGCGTTCGGCTGACGAACTTAACAAAAAGCAACAAAACGAAGAAGCAAATCGCCAAGTAGCGATTAAGTTAATACAACAGGCCATGATAGAAGAGGGGCATGCTCGCCCGTCTGCACGAAAAGCATTTAAAGTATTAAAAAATAGAACATTTGTTAACACTTTGAGTACTCATGAAGAGGTGCATAATGCCGCTTCGCAATGGCTGAAATCTTTAGAGGCTTTCAATTGTGCAGGCACGTATTTCAAACAGGAATTTGACCAGGCAACTGCGCAGGTTTCAGAAAGCCTCAGAAACTTCGCTGAACGTAAAGACTTCCGCGAGGCAGTAACGTGGCAAAATCGCAAGGCGATGAAAACCGGTATCGATGCATTACTGCGTAAGAAGCCCGGTGTACATAGAGGATCAAAATATCGCCAACACGAACAACTCGTCGCGAACTACATACAAAGATATTGTGCTAAGAACGATACAATCGGTTTCTTTGGGCCGGTAGGTTGGGCCAACTTCGTCTCAACCGGACCTGCGCTTCGAGCACACTGTGGGAGTTTTTTAATTAGCAAAAGAAACCTCTACTTTGAGTCTTGGTGTATTGATGCGTTGGTTGAAAGTTATCAATACCGGCAAGAGGTTTTGCCTTGGGTTGCCCCCCGTCGCAATTGCACAGTTTATGAATGTGAGGGAAAAATGCATTTCCCGTATGGCACCTCGATTACGCTTAAGGCTATTGAGCAGGAAGTCTTGGCTTTGTGCGATGGAGAGCGTTTGGCGAATGATATTGCCAATGTCTTAGTGCAAGATCCACATGTAGACCTCCATAGCGCGACTGAAGTATTCACATTGCTTGACGACCTAAAATCTAAAGAGGTCATTTGGTGGAAGTTTGAACTTTCACGGGAATTGAGACCTGAGATTGCGTTACACAAGACAATACAAAAAATAGATGACACGCAGATTCAGTTACCGTTGAAAGCCGCTTTAGAAGAAATGCAGGAGGCCTTTGATCGGGTAAAAGCTTCTGTGGGTGATCCCGATGAGGTTAGTAGAAGTCTTCGTGATCTCGAAGCCACATTTAACCGCTTGACCGGTCATACAGCGACACGATCTGCCGGGGGAACATACGCTGGTAGAACCCTGGTATATGAAGACTGTGTCCGCGATACGGACCTAGAGGTTGGTCCAGAAATACTCGCAGATATAGGACCAGCATTGAATCTGGTTCTTGACAGTGCGCGCTGGCTTAGCTTTGCCATTTGGTATACATACGAAAAAATTATCCGCAAGCATTACACTTCACTAACTGAATCAACAGGTTCTTCGCGTGTTGACTTTGTTCAACTTTGGGCGCGTATTCAACCCTATTTTTTTGAACGTCGTGATGAAGTGGCTTCTGCTGCACAGGCACAGTTTCAAAAACGTTGGGCAAAGATTCTAGATTTATCATCGAATACCAACAGACTCAATTATTGTTCAGGTGAATTGAAACGCTCAATTTTCAAAGAGTTTTCTACCCCAGAGCGACCAACCAGCCTTCCGCGCTACCACAGTCCAGATTTAATGTTTTCGGCGAAGGATATCGATGCTTTTAACCGAAAAGAATACCAAGCTGTATTAGGAGAATTACATGCAGGTATCAATACCTTGTCATGTCCCTTGTTCTTTGAACAGCACCCCACACCAGAGGATCTGTTTAAAGCAGTGGAAGCCGACTTCTCCGAACCACGGGTCCACTTTATCGTACCGAAGGGAAGCTGGGGAGATTTGACTCGTCTGTTTCCTGCACTTACTTCACCTCAGGACTATTATCTTGCTCTGCACAGTGGCCCGTCACAAATAGATGAAACAAAACGTATTCCGATTGGTGAATTGGTTGTAGAACAATGCGATGGGGAATTGAAGCTACATACAAGGGACAAACAGGTAACTTTAGGCTTGATGACTGGACTGGGGCAACTAATCGAGGTCGTGACAGCCGGACAGTTCAAAATTTGTGATGCCCCTGGACATACGCCCAGAATTACCATCGACAAGTTAGTGGTATCCCGGGAATCTTGGCGTTTTGAGGTTAAAGAGGCTGTCTTTGCCTTCAACAAAGAAGAAGCCGAAAGATATTCGCAAGCTCGGAAATGGGTCCTGGAGAAAAAGTTACCGCGCTTTGTTTTCGTTAAATTTTCTGGTGAATTCAAGCCTGTTTTTATCGATTTCACTAGTCCTGTATACATTGAGATTTTCTCCAAATTGGTCAGGCGAGCGGTGAGTGATCAAGGACAAGCCGATGCTTCATTTACGCTAACTGAGATGCTTCCCGGGATAGAAGACTGTTGGCTGCCGGACGCTGCAAACAAACGTTATACCTGCGAATTAAGAATGGTAGCTGTAGAACAACTCTCTCAGAAAAAGTGCGGGGGACAATGATGTCATCAGAACACAGACTTATTGGATTAATGGTCGAGCCCGGCTCACAACTGTTGAGCGGTATCTTGGGTATTCTTAAATCTGGACACGCTTTTGTTCCGATTGATAGCAAGTTTCCGATTGAGAGAATTGGCATGATTGCTCGTGATTGCAATCTGGAAGTGCTGATTACACAAACGAATCATTTGGACTTAATAAAACAGATTGTTGAGTTAACTCCATCTATCAGGCATGTGATTTTGCTCGATCAACCTACAAAAAATGTGTCGATAAGCATTGGCAAAGTCAAAGTCCACTGCTTATCTGATTACCATGAAAGACATGATGACTTATTGCCGTTAAAACAACATTCGGACCCACAAAGCCTTGTCTACGTTATTTATACGTCTGGTTCGACGGGTAAGCCTAAAGGTGTACCAATAAGCAATCAAAATTTGATCCCTCTTTTGCTTTGGAGTCGGGACTACTTAATTTTGGGGGAACAGACTCGCGTTTTACAAAATCTATCTTACTGCTTTGATTTCGGGGTATACGAACTTCTAACCACCTTATTATTTGGAGGAACGCTTTATTTCTCTGACAGGAAAGAAGCGACCGGTGTTTCCTTCTACAGGGACTTTATCAGGCGAAACGGCATCAATACTGTGCACACAACACCGTCATTTGTTCGTGATGTACTGCTACTAGACGGTGGTCTCGAAACCCTTAAAACAGTTCATTTAGGTGGCGAAGCGCTTCATAGAAGTCTGGTCGAAAAAATCTTTGATGCAGTAGGAGAAGACTGCAGAGTTTATAACGGATACGGCCCGACAGAAGCGTCTGTTAACACAACAATATATAGGGTCTGGGACAGGGATGAACTTGACCATCTAGTTGGTGATTCGGTGCCCATTGGACGACCTACTGCAAACAGCCGGGTATACATTCTGGATAAACAGATGACGCCGGTAGCCGCGGGTGTTCCTGGCGAACTTTATATCGGCGGTCCAGGCCTTGCCACTGGATACTTTTCGCATCCAGTACTGACAGCCAACCATTTTTTGCCCAACCCGTTTTCAGAAGATCATTGCGAACGACTTTACCGAACCGGGGATTATGTGCGCTTTCTAAGTGATGGTTCAATCCAGTTTCTAGGGCGGTTGGATGAACAAATTAAGTTGCGAGGTTACCGAATTGAACTTGAGGAAATAGAGTCTGTTCTTGCAACACACGGAGATGTAATTGAGGCCGCAACTGTGGTATCGAACACTGGAACCGGAAAACGCTTGGTAGCATTCGTAGTATCAGCGTTAGAAGCGAAACCCGGATTCCAAGATACGCTGCGTACCTATATGCGCGAACAGTTGCCAGAGTACATGGTACCAACTGCGATTTTAGCGATAGAGCAACTGCCTCTAACCCCAAACGGCAAGACTGATCGGCGTCAATTGTCGTTGTTAGCTAAAGACGCCCCATGTGGCCTTGGGGCATCGTCCAAAACTCTCAGTCCCGCAGAAGAATTAGTTGCAGGGGTTTGGGAGGAAGTACTCGGTCATCATAACTTCGGCCCTGCAGACAACTTTTTTGAGCTAGGTGGTCATTCATTATTAGCGACGCAGGTCATTAATCGTTTGCGTCATACCTTCGGTAGCGATCTACCACTATATCTACTTTTTGAAAAACCGACATTAGCTGACTTTGCCCGTCATGTTGAAAAAGCAGCTTGGCATAACAACGGCATTGATGGTTTCAATGTTGAACCAGTTTCGAGAGACAGTGATTTACCGCTCTCATTTCCACAAGAACGCATTTGGTTCTTGAACAAGCTTGATCCTGGAAACACAGCTTACTTAATTATTAGGGCGATTCGTTTCCAAGGTGCTTTGGAACATGACGTGCTGGAAACAACCTTTACAGAATTGGTTCGCAGGCATGAAATTCTGCGTACCCAGTTCCCATTGGTTGACGGCAGACCTGTGCAACGTATCGGGCAACCTTACAAGGTGATAATTCCAGTTGTTGACTTAAGCCAAGTAGAAAATAATCAACATGAAGCACAATGGATAATTCAGCAAGAAGGACAACAGCAGTTCGATATTGAGCATGGACCTATGCTAAAGCTCACTACATTGCGTATGGCCGCTGATGACCATATCGTGATACTGAAAGAGCACCACCTCACCCATGATGGCTGGACTCAAGGGGTCCTAATTCGTGAATTCTTATCTTTGTACCAGGCTTTTTCTCAAGGAAAACCTTCTCCTTTAAAAGAGCCCGAATTGCAATTTGCAGACTTCGCTTATTGGCAGCGCAATTGGTTACAGTCTGAGCACCTAGAGAATCAACTTGATTATTGGCGGCAACAGCTCAAAGGGGCAGATCCTGCACTTAACTTAATTACTGATGAGCCTCGTCAATCTTCAGCTAGTGACCGTGGAGAGCTTATAGAGTTTTCCATTCCGGCCGACCTTTCTGAACAACTGCGTGGGTTTAGCAGGAAACAAGGCGTAACGCTGTTTATGACCATGCTTACAGGTTTTAACGCTTTGCTTCATCAGTATACCGGGCAGGTAGATATCAGCCTAGGTACCGGGATCGCTAACCGCAGATCGGAGGCCTTTGAGGATCTCCTTGGGATGATGGTTAACACGGTTGTCCTTAGAACGGACCTGACGGGTTCACCGTCATTTATTGAGTTACTCAAAAGGGTGAGAAATGTATGTCTCGGTGCCTATTCGAACCAAGACGTGCCCCTAGATAAAGTCGTCGAAGCGCTGAAACCCGAGGATAATCGGGGCCATTCCCCTCTATTTCAAGGCATGTTTGCCTTTATGGATGCTCCGACCAAAGAATTATCGCTTCCCGAATTAGAAATGAGCGTGATTGAAACCCACAATCGCTCTTCGAAGTATGATTTTACCATTATCGTGTTGCCTCTTGCGGAACAATTGTCAGGGCAATCAATTCGAGAAGTCTCAGCAGCGATTCCTGTTCAGTTTGAATACAATGCAGATCTTTTTTATGCCTCCACCATAGAGTTAATGTGGAAGCGATATCTGCACATATTACAGGCTGTTGTCTCTCAACCTCATATCAATCTCAGTGATCTCAAACTGTTTGACGAGCATGACGGCCAACGTTTGCGAAGTTATAACAATACCCAATCAAAACTCCCTGACGGAGCCATTGGTGCACACCAACTATTTGAAAAACAAGCACATCGACATCCTCAGGCTTTGGCAGTGTCAGACAAAAATCGACAGATTAGTTATCAACGACTTAATAACGATGCGAATCGCCTTGCACATTATCTGATTACTTTGGGCGTCGTTAGTGAACAGAGAATAGCACTATGTTTACCGCGTAGTGCAGAATCCATGATTGCAGTATTAGCCTGTTTCAAGTCAGGCTCGGCTTATGTCGCGCTAGACCCTGACTATCCGCAACAACGAATAGACTTTATGCTTGCCGATTCGCGGGTCAAGGTCGTGCTGACAACCAGAGCAGAAGCTGGTCGCTTTGATCACTCCAATGTACGAGTGATTAGTCTCGATACAGATTGGTCACAGATTATGCACCATAGTGAGCAAGAACCTGAGTGCCAGGTGTATCCAGCACAACTTGCTTATATCACCTATACATCGGGTTCAAGCGGTGAACCAAAAGCCGTTGGGACGACGCACATCGGTCTGATGAATCTCATTACCTGGCATCAGACGACTTATAAATTATCGGCTGATGATAAAGCGACTATGCTAGCAGGACCGGGATTCGATGCTTCAGTCTGGGAATGCTGGCCCTATCTCGCTGCTGGTGCATGCATTTGTATCCCTTCCCAAGAGGAGCGCAATTCGCCTCAACGGCTACTGGGGTGGCTCAATGCGCACAAAGTTACCATTTGTTTTATGCCAACTCCAATGGCTACCGCAGTTTTGAACGAGAGTTGGCCAAAGGAGTTTACCCTCAGAGCTCTGCTAACGGGAGGAGACAAGTTGCTGTGTCGGCCCAAAAAAGAACACGCGACAACGTTGTTTAACCACTATGGGCCAACTGAAAACAGCGTCGTAACTACCGCGTGTGAGGTGAATTCAAAAGGACAACCGCAAATTCCCTCAATTGGGCGACCAATAGCCAACACTAAAACCTACATAGTGGATCCCAATATGCAGCTAGTGCCTTTGGGATTACCAGGGGAACTTTGCATTAGTGGTATAGGCTTGGCGCGTGGGTACCTGGGACGCCCGTCTCTAACAGCAGAACACTTTGTGCCTGACCCGTTTTCACAAGAACCTGGCGCACGACTCTATCGCAGCGGTGATTTAGCAAGATTTCTGGAAAATGGTGAGATTGAGTTTCTTGGACGAATTGATCGCCAGATAAAACTACGTGGATTCCGCATAGAATTGAGCGAGATAGAGTGGGCCATGTTGTCTCATCCAGCCATTGACGATATCGCCGTAGTGCTTAGGGAAGACGCTCCGAATGGACCATCCATCGTTGCTTATTATGTTGCGGTAAAAAATACATCGCCTAACAGCACACAGCTGCGAGCACACCTCAAGCACCAGTTACCACATTATATGTTGCCCTCATTATTTGTCTTACTGGATAAAATGCCCCTAACTGCAAACGGTAAAGTCGACCACAGAGCGTTACCTGAACCACAATGGAATGGCAATGCTACACTATCAAGCGACAGTCTCCCCAGAACATCCACCGAAGAAGCTGTTGCAGAAATCTGGACCTCAACACTCGGTCTTAATAACGTTGGTATTCACGAAAATTTTTTTGGGTTAGGTGGCCATTCACTGATCGCCGTTCGCGTAGGCATGTGCATCAACGAAAAATTTCAAGTAGAAATGCCGTTGGCTGATATGTTTAACGCACCCACGGTGGCGGAGTTATCGGAGCATATTGACAACCTTAAACAGGACACTGAGGCAGTGCATCCAGTGGAACCTATTCCGAGCCTGCCGCGTGACTTACCGCTGCCCCTGTCGTTTTCACAACAAAGATTATTGTTTCTGGACCAACTTGAGCCGGGCACCGTAACTTACAACATTCCAATCGCCGTAGAGTTGTCAGGTCGACTTAATGTTGAAGTACTGGAGACTTGTATCAGCTCGATTATAGATCGTCACGAAGTATTGAGAACGACCTTTAGTAGTATTGGCGGTCAAGCATTACAACGGGTTTCGCCAACAGTTGAGTGGAACCTGGAAATAAGTGATCTGGGCGGTACGGGAGTGAGTCGCAGTGAGGTGATGCATTTGTTGGAAGAGCAGGTGTGGCAGCCTTTTGATCTTGGTGCTGGTCCTTTGTTGCGGGGTAAGTTGTTGTGCTTGGATGATGATGTACATATTCTGCTTTTAACTATACATCATATAGCGTTCGACGGATGGTCAGCAGAAATACTGATCCGTGAGTTATCCAGTCTGTATGTTGCTTTTTGTGATAATCAACCCTCTCCATTAATGGACTTGCCTATTCAATACGCTGATTTTGCGCAATGGCAACGTGAACAGCTAAACGGAGACAAGTTGAAAGAACACCTCTATTACTGGCAAAAGCAACTTCAAGGGCCATTACCAGTATTAGAGTTTAATTCAACGGCCAAACTTCTACCTGACCCAGTATCGGGTGCAGCGACTGAGAAGCTCTGCTTTACTCCTGAATTGTGCGAGGCGTTTAAGCAATTTAATCAAGAACAGGGCGTGAGCACATTTATGACGCTGTTGGCAGGCTTACAGATACTGCTGCATCGCCATACCGGTCTGAATGATGTTCTCATTGGAACACCGATAGCAGGACGACGTCATCACGATCTGGAGCCGTTAATTGGTTTCTTTGCAAATACACTGGTATTGCGTGGTGATCTCTCAGGTGATCCGAGTTTTATTACGTTGCTTGAGCAAGCGCGTGAACTAACTCTGGAAGGCCAGGCTCATGGTGATGTCCCGTTTGAGATGGTTGTTCAGTTACAAGCAGAGCGACACCATGCAAGTCAGAGTACACCGTTATTCCAAGTGATGTTAGTGGTAAATAACCAAGTCAGTGGGGTGAGCTTGCCTGACCTTTGTGTCAAGCCATTAACATTGGAGGCGCGGCAGGCCAAGTTCGATCTTACGCTTACAATTCAAGAAGGTGACAATGACATATCAGGTCATTGGGAATACAAACCTGATCGCGTTGATGCTTCAGTGGTAAGAGGAATGGTATCTCAGCTCACGCAGTTGCTACAACACGCAATATCGGCACCTGAAACGCCAATCTCAAGACTTGAAATATTGTCTAATGAGGCGCGACAACAGCTTACAACACAGTGGAACAGTTCAGTCGTCGACTATCCTAATGTCTGTATTCACGAGTTTATGGAAGAACAGACTGCACGTACACCCAACGAGACAGCACTAATTGATGGTGAACAACGACTAACTTACAACGAGCTTAACAACAAAGCCAATCGCCTTGCTCGCTACCTGCAATCAAATGGTGTTGGCCCGGATGTCGTTGTCGGTGTAGTCACTAAGCGTTCCAGCACTATGGTTACTGCACTTCTGGCGGTACTCAAAGCGGGCGGTGCATATTTGCCTCTTGATCCTGACTATCCTCTTGAGCGGTTGAATGCAATGATTGAAGATGCATGCCCCAAGATACTGTTGACTGAACATAGCCTAAATGTGTTGACTTCAAAGTTAGTGGCATCTGCCAATTGCGTCAATGTTGAAGACATTGACGTTTGCGAACCCAATGATGCATTGGTGCAAGTGCAAGATAATCTCAATGTACATGTAGACACGTATAACTTGGCCTACATTCTTTATACCTCTGGCTCTACAGGGCGCCCCAAAGGTGTTGCGATAACACATCACAGCGTGTCTGCTTTTATTCATTGGGCAAAAAACAACTTTAGCGTAGAACAGCTATCGGGCGTTTTGGCTTCCACCTCAATTTGTTTTGATTTATCAATATTTGAAATTTTTGTTCCACTTGCCAGCGGCGGCACCGTTATTTTGGCCAAGAACGCTCTTGCACTCGACAAGTTGCCAGCAGCCGATGAAGTAACGCTGGTCAATACTGTTCCTTCAGTAATGAATGAGTTGCTCAAGTTGGGGGTGATCGGTGAGCGCGTTTGTGCAGTTAATCTCGCTGGTGAACCGTTACAAAATTCGTTGGTTCAATACGCATACAAGCTCAACGGTATCAAACAGGTAATGAATCTTTACGGGCCATCAGAGGACACAACATACTCGACGGCCGTTTTGATAGAAAAAGGCGCAACACAAACACCAACCATTGGCCGACCCATAGACAATACCCAAGCTTACATCCTTGACTCAAGAGGAGATCTGGTTCCTCAGGGGATCACCGGGGAACTTTATCTTGGTGGCCAAGGTCTGGCTCGCGGATATTACCGCCTTCCGATGATGACCGCCGAACGTTTCGTTCCGGACCCAATTTCAGAAGTTCCAGGGGCACGGCTTTATCGAACGGGAGATCTGGCACGCTTTCGCTCAGACGGTGAAATTGAGTTTGTGGGCAGAGCCGATCGTCAGATTAAGTTACGGGGTTTCCGAATAGAGCTCCCCGAAATTGAGGCTGTGCTGCTTTCCAGCCCCTTCGTACAGGAAGCAGCGGTGATAGTGAGAAGCGATGCGTCAGGGGATAAGAGTGTCATTGCTTATTATGTGCAAGTTGATGGCCAGAGCTCAGGGCATCAAACGCTGCGTTCCTATGTCAAAAATAAACTACCTGGTTACATGGTACCCTCTCGCTTTATCGCTTTGGATGCAATACCGCGGACTCTGAATGGCAAGGTAGATAATCGTGCTTTAGCGGGCTTAACGCCAACAGAAGAAGACAGTAGAGACGAAGTGGTTAACCCACGCACTCCAGTAGAGAAAGCCGTGTCTGAAATCTGGTCGGCGGTGTTAAATGTTGAAAAAATAAGTGTTTATGACAATTTTTTCGATTTGGGTGGTCATTCATTGGCTGCGACCAGAGTAGTTTCGCGTATAAACGAAACGTTTAACATTAACTTGCCTTTGATACATATCTTCGAAGACCCCACAGTCGAAACCCTCGCCAGATGGGTCGACATTTTACTTGAGTCTTCTGCTCAAGCGATTAATCAACCCATTAAAATACTATCAAGAACCGAACCTCTACCTTTGTCGTTTGCGCAACATCGCTTGTGGTTTTTAGCACAATTTGAAGGAGCAGGCTTAGCCTACCATATCGCCGGTGGTGTCAGGTTGCTAGGTCACCTGGATCGCCAAGCGTTGAGTCAGGCCTTGAATCATATTGTGACTCGACACGAAGCGTTGCGTACCAGTTTTTCCCAGGTTAACGGCCAGCCGGTGCAGGTTATCGGTTCACCGGAAGTCGGATTCTTTTTAAATGACAGCGATTTAAAACACGCAATTGATAAACGTGCGGATCTCCAGAAGTTGGCAGAACAAGAGGTTAAGCAACCATTCGATTTGGACAAAGGGCCACTGGCTCGCGGTAAACTCGTTAGCCTAGGCGCCGAAGAACACGTGTTGTTTGTAACCCTTCATCACATCATTGCGGATGGGTGGTCAATTAGGGTGTTCATAAATGAGCTCGTTGAGCTTTACGAAGCTTTTCTTGCACAAGAGCAACCAGACTTACCAATACTCTCCGTTCAGTACGCTGATTATGCCGCATGGCAAAGGCAATCTTTGGACAGCGACGCACAGAAACAAAGCCTTTCCTATTGGAAGAAAAAGTTAAAGGACGCGGCTCCGCTCCTACAGTTACCGACTGATCGGCCTCGTCAAACTAGTCAGAATTTCACTGGGGATGCCGTTTCTATCGAGCTGGAATACGCTTTGGCAGAAGACTTGAGGAAGTTAAGTCGGCGCAATGATGCGACGCTATACGTTTCTCTACTCGCTGGTTGGGCAATGCTCATGTCACGGTTGTCAGGACAAAAAGATGTCGTAATAGGCACTCCTGTCGCTAATCGGACCAGAACAGAGGTTGAACCCCTAATCGGAATCTTTGTCAACACTGTTGCTCTGAGGTTGGATTTGCGCGGTACGCCAACCGTGTCCGAGTTACTACAAAGCGTTAGTAAGACATCATTAGAAGCGCAGCAACACCAAAATGTGCAGTTTGAACAAGTGGTTGAAGCGGTGCAACCTGCTCGAAGCTTATCTCATGCTCCGATATTTCAAGTTATGTTTGCTTGGCTGAATGAGTCTGAAGAAACCAGAAAATCACCGCAACTGACTGTTGAATCATTCGAGATGCCCAGAGTGACTTCAATTTTCGACTTGACGCTTTCGCTGGAGGATACTGGTCGCGAGATCACCGGAAAACTTGAATACGCTACATCGCTCTTTAACAGGCAGACAATTAATAGCTTTTTACAGCATTGGCGAATGTTGTTGAAAGCTATGATCGAAGGAGCGGATAAGCCAATAAATGAATTACACTTTTTGGCCAGCAAAGAGCAACACCAACTTAGGGAACAATGGAGTTGCGGTGAGATTGCACCGGATGTAAATAAACTTTGTGTTCACGAACTTTTTGAGCAGCAAGTCATTAAACATCCAGATGCGACGTCAATATCGAGTCACAATCAGCAATTAACTTATACAGAGTTGGACACGCAAAGCAATCGCTTGGCACACTATCTTCAAAAACTTGGAGTTGCTGCCGATTGTAGAGTTGCGACCATTATGCAACGCAGCCCCGATATGATCATTGCGTTTCTGGCGACGCTTAAAGCAGGAGGCGCATGCGTTCCCCTAGACACTTCTATTCCAGATGAGCGTTTATCTGGCATATTGGAGGATATTTCACCCCAAGTGATACTGACTCATTCATCCGTTTCAGTTGACATAAATCACCTGTCCAACAGTATTGAAGTAGAACCTTTGATTGTAGAGCTTGATTCTGACAAGAATCGTTGGGGCGATCTATCTGACAAACCACTTACCCGATCCAATACGCATCTTACTGCTGACCATCTAGCCTATGTGGTCTACACATCGGGTACGACTGGGAAACCTAAAGGCGTGGCTATGCCCCATGCATCTTTGGTTAACCTGATCAATTGGCAGATAAAAAGTTGGGGAAGCGGTAATCGTCAAAAATGCGTACATTTTGCTGCTATCGGATTTGACGTGGCTTTTCAGGAAATCTTTTGCACATTGTGCTCCGGTGCACAGCTCGACGTAATAGACGACTACCTACGACGAGATTTCCCACGTTTACTTGACTACTTATCGGAAACGGGCGTTGAACGCCTTTTCTTACCCTATGTAGCCTTGCAAGGGCTAGCAGAAGCTGCTGATGTTAGCCCTGATGACCGAAATCTGAAACTAAGTGAGATCATTACCGCAGGTGAACAACTGCATGTCACCCAAGAAATTTCTTCTTTATTCAGCACCTTAAACGAGTGCAAATTACACAATCATTATGGCCCAGCAGAAACCCATGTAACAACTACTTACACCTTGCCAAGGGAAACGTCAGGCTGGACTAAATTACCTTCAATCGGAATGCCTGTAGCCAATAGCTCAATTTATATATTAGACCAACAAGGCCAACCCGTGCCTAAAAAGGTGGTTGGAGAAATCTACATCGGTGGTATTCAACTTGCTCGTTGTTATTGGAACAAGCCAGCGTTAACAGCCGAGCGATTCTTGCCCGATCCATTTAGTACTAACCCGGGAGCTCGACTTTATAAAACCGGCGATCTTGCGCGCTGGCAAGATGACGGCAATATTGATTACCTGAGACGAGTGGATCGACAGGTTAAGTTACGAGGATTCCGCATTGAACTGCAGGAAATTGAATCTGTTTTAATCGGTCACGATCAAGTTGTCGAGGCAGCAGTTGTCGTTGATGGAGGCTCATCTGAGAAGCCCGATGGCCGCGAAAAAAGATTGGTAGCTTTCGCAACACTAAAACAAACGAGTGCACTCAATGATGGCATCGTTGAACAACAGCTAAGTGCTTTCTTACGTGAGCAGCTACCTGATTATATGGTGCCTGCTGCGGTAATCTGTATTGAGAGACTACCGGTAACATCGAACGGAAAGATAGACCATGTTCGCTTGCTAGAATTGGGTTCCGAGGTTCAAAGGCGACAGCTAGAAAATCAACCCATAGTCAGTTTGAGTGCCACCCAGGAGCTTGTAATAAACACCTGGAAGCAAGTTCTGAATATAAGTGATATCAGATTGACCGACAACTTCTTTACCATTGGCGGGAATTCACTCAATGCGACTAAGATGCTTTACAGATTACGGGAAGTTCTACAGTCCGAGGTTTCTCTAAAGACCGTCTTTCAATTTCCGGTTGTGGAAGACTTGGCCAAAGAGCTAGAAGCTGAGTACAAAGGGGATTACAGTCCTCACATGGTGAAAATCAGCAAGGTGTCCAGAGATGCTGATTTGCCATTATCTTTTTCTCAGCAAAGATTATGGCTGGAACATCAACTCCAGCCTTCAAGTGCGGCTTACAATATGCCGGCTGCTATAAGTATCCAAGGCCAGTTGAATTTGCCGGCGTTCGAAAAGGCGATTAACCAGTTAGTTACGCGACACGAAATTTTGCGGACTAGCTACGCTATTAAGAACAACCATCCGGTACAAGTTATAGGCGGGGTGCCCAAAAGCTCGGTGGAGGTCGAGGATCTCTCTGCGCTAACTGAACAAGATCAACAAAAACGTTCTCAAGAAATAGTAACAACAGAGGCCAGCTTACCTTTCGATCTCATTAATGGCCCGATTTTCCGCGTCAAGTTGCTTCATATGAGCGACACGGAACACGTGTTATTACTAAATACACACCATATTGCCTGCGATGGCTGGTCAATTGCCCTACTTAGGCGGGAAATTGGACGACTTTATCAGGGGGCTGTCGAAGGAACACAACCACAACTACCCGAGTTGCCCTACCAATACGCTGATTATGCTCATTGGCAAAGGGAATTGATTCGCTCAGATTATGCTCAAAATCTGTTGGATTACTGGAAAGGTGTGATGCAAAACCCGCCAGGCTATCTGACATTACCAACCGACAAACCTAGAACGGCGGAGATAGATTTTCGCGGTCAGTATAAATTCTTTCCACTGTCTAATGAACTAGGGGAGCAACTTAGGCAGCTTAGCAGACAAGAGGGCACAACGCTCTTTATGACTATGCTAGCGGCATTTAATGTGCTGTTGGGCAAAGTTACAGCCGAAGAGGACATCCTTGTCGGTTCTGCCATTGCAGGACGCGGTCCTGCTGAAACAGAAAGTTTGATTGGTTGCTTTGTCAATATGCTCGTGCTTCGGACAGATTTGTCAGGAGATCCAAGTTTCAGAGAACTCCTGAGTCGGGTTAAGGAAATGAGTTTAAACGCATATGCCCATCAAGATTTGCCCTTCGATATGTTGGTCGATAAATTGAAACCCCAGCGACGTCCGGGATATCCACCTTTCTTTCAAATCGCGTTTGGCTTGCAAAATCAGCAACAACTGTCTTCCCAAAATGCCGGCATCACCCTGGAAAACTATCCATTGCAGTATGAGTCAGTGCGATATGACTTAACCGTTTGGATATACGAAGGGAACAATACATTGGAGGTAAAATGGGCGTTTAGAAGCGATCTTTTTGAGCTGGAAACAATAGAGGCCTTGCATACCAAGTATGTTTCTTTGCTGACAAGTGCAATCAGTGACCCGACAACTAGAATATCGCAGCTGGAAACACGTTCTATTGAAGAAAGGGAAAGCGAGGAAAGCTCACAACAGCAATTATCTGAAGCGCGTCAACAACATTTTGATAGGACTAAAAGGAAGTCAATCAAAATTGTTGAGAAAGAAGGGTAAGGAGATGGTCGTGAGTGAAACAGACAAAATGACCTCATTCTCCCCCCTGATCAAGAAAAGAAGGGCAATTAGAGTTTCTGAAAAAGCACTCATCAGAACAGACCGGCTGGAGGGACTAACTTACCCATTGGTCGTCGAGCCAACAATAGAAGGTCTCAATCTGGCCAGCTGGGCTGAGTCAAATGAACGCTTCATACAAGCCCACCTTAACAAATATGGCGCAATACTTTTCCGAGGTTTCCGGTTACCTGAAATTGACGATTTTGAACATTTTGTTCGAGTCTCGGGCGGAGAGCCACTTAGTTACACTGAACGCTCCTCACCGCGAAGCCAGGTGAATGGTAAAGTTTATACTTCTACAGATCATCCCGCGGCATATCCTATCTTTTTGCACAACGAGCAATCGTACAACCAAACTTTTCCGACTCGTATCTATTTTCATTGCAGGTTTGCCAGCAAAGTAGGGGGGAGCACGCCACTGGCAGATACAAGACGGGTGTTTAGCCGATTATCGACAGAAACACGCGAGCGTTTTGAACAACTGGGGTACATGTATGTTCGAAATTTCGGAGAAGTTTTTGGTCTGAGCTGGCAAACCGCTTTTCAAACGTCAAGCCCCTCAGAGGTAGAAGCCTATTGTCGTGCAAATGGAATACATTATGAGTGGAAAGACCGAGGCCATTTGAGAACCTGGCAGGTAAGAAGAGTGACGGCACGGCATCCGATAAGCGGAGAACCGATTTGGTTTAATCACGCTACGTTCTTCCATATTTCAACCCTTGAGCCGCCTCTTCCCAAGCAAGTTGTTGATGAGTTTGGCGAGGATGCACTTCCAAATCAAACTTACTATGGAAATGGCGAAGCTATTCCAGTCGAGGTGTTAAGAGAACTAAGGGAAGCTTATTTAGCAGAGAAAATAAGCTTTCCCTGGCGCGACGGCGATGTTCTTATGCTGGATAACCTGCTTTGTGCCCATGGAAGAGAGCCTTACGCCGGCAAACGACGTGTCTTAGTGAGTATGGCAAAGCCTTGCGCCTGGTCGCAGTTAGAAAAAGTAGCAACAGGAGGGTGCAATGAGCAGTAACTTTCCTCGCAGACGTCAAGGTATCAGGCTGTCAGATCGGGATCTGGTCAAGTTCAACTACCTGAAAAATATGGAGGGCTATCCATTGGTCATCAGTCCGGGTGTGGATGATCTGAATTTAGCAAATTGGGCCATTGCGCAAAAGGAGCTGATAGAACGGGAGCTGCTCAAACACGGAGCTATCCTTTTTCGCGGTTTTAATAGTGAAACAGCTGAACACTTTTCCCAAGTGGTTAATGGGCTATCCAACGAGGTATTGGAATATAAGGAACGCGCAGCGGCGCGTAGCCAAGTAGCAGCAAAGATCTATACCTCAACAGCGTATCCCGCAGATCAGCCGATTGCTCTTCACCATGAAATGTCATATTCACATAGCTGTCCGGGCAAGATTTGGTTTTATTGCCGCAAACCCGCCACGAAAGGAGGGAGGACGCCTATTGCAGACGATCGCAAGGTCATCAAAATGTTGTCGCCGACCCTTAAAAAACGCTTCCTCGATAAGGGAGTTATGTATGTTAAAAATTATGGTGAAGGGCTGGATCTTTCGTGGCAAGAGGCATTTCAAACCGATGACCGCCAGGCAGTCGAACGCTATTGTCAAGAAGCCAATATGCAATGTGAATGGAGGAACGGCGGACGTCTGCGCACAAGGGCTGTGCGTCATGTGACGGTTTCACATCCCAAATTAGGCACAACTGTCTGGTTCAATCATGCACATATGTTTCATCTGTCAAATTTGATGCCAAAGATAAGGGAAGGGCTATTGGCGCAGTTCACTGAAAATGATGTTCCGCGCAACGCTTTTTTTGGAGATGGTTCTGCCATCGACGATTCAATCATGGAGGAAGTTCGTGAAACTTATAATCGCGCTAAAGTCAGTTTCGAATGGGAGCAGGGAGACATTCTGTTGCTGGATAATATTTTGTCGTCCCATGGCCGGGAGCCTTTCGAGGGGTCCAGAGATATCTTGGTAGCTATGACTGAGCGATTGAGGCTAAACACCTCTGGCTCTGTATCAGAATTGTTTGTAACGGAATAAGACATAAGGGGCATCAAAGCGTGGAAGAAGATGTAATCGAAGGTTTTCGACTCTCACCTCAACAGAGACATGTTTGGTTGGCCGCAGGTGCAGAAAGTTCTGTTTCTCAATGTGTCATCCGAATTGAAGGAAAAGCATCAGATTTCAACTTGTCGGACAGATTACAAGTACTCACCGACAGGCATGAATCCTTGCGCACTCACTTCCCACTTTTGAGTGGGATGGATGTCCCAGTACAAGCTCCGGCACCAAATGCTCAGATCAGGCTTAATACTCTGAAGGTTGCCGGTACTGAGCCGGTTCAAAATGTAATAAACAGACAACTGTGCCTCGACGCACAGAACACGTCAGCAAATGAGCAAAACGGATCTGGACGTTTCACGCTGCTCATATTCTCAGAGTCAGAATCAGTGTTGTTAGTTACTTTACCAACTTTATGCGCGGACGTTCGGTCCCTGTGCATTATGTTTGAACAGTTGCCACAGGGAAATACCAAAGACCTTGGCAGCGGCATTTCTGGCCCTGATGATTGTGTTCAATATGCCGATTATAGCGAGTGGCAGAATGAAATTCTGGAGGATTCAAGCCAGGAAAATATCGATAAATACTGGGAAGATTTACTTCCAACGGGCAACCCTCTGACTTTGGAACCAACCCATAGTGAAACTGTGTGTTCAACGTCCCCTGGGTGTGTCAGGAGAACCCTTATTTCCGATGCGCTCGAGCAACTGAGGTCTTTGTGCTCACAATATAAATTACCCTTACAAACTGCCCTAATGTCAGCGTTTGGGACATTGGCCTGGAGAAATAGCGAGCAACCTTCATTCACTATGGGTGTGTCTTTTGATGGGCGAACAATGCAGGGACTCGACCTATCTTTGGGACTTTACGCTAAGTTTTTGCCTGTCGCGTTAACGATAGAAGAAGATTACCACTTTATTGATGTTCTACAACAAGCTGATAGTGAATTAAAGAAGGCTAACGCCGCGCAAGACCATTTTCCTCCAGGCAGTGGAGGTACCTTGCCCATCAAGTTTGAATATCAGTCGATACCAAAAGATAAACGATTGGGTCCCTTGCGTTTATCGTTGCAGCAGCTTTCGTCCGACACTGAACTATTCGAAATTAAGCTTAACTGCCTGGAGGGTGCCGACGAGCTCACGTTTGAGTTTCACTACGACCAGAGCAAATATAGTAGCAGTAGTATCGAACGTCTGGCGGATCGTTTTGTTACCTTATTAAATGCAGTAATCTCAGCTCCTGAAGCATGCCTTAGACAGCTAAATGTGTTACCTGAGTGCGAGCGCAAGGTGTTGCTTGAGCAGTGGAATCAGACCGGCCAAGGCAATGGTAGCGAACTTTGTTTGCATCAGTTATTTGAGCGCCAAGCCCAATATACCCCAGACGCCAATGCGGTGATTGATCAACATACTGTACTCAGCTTTTCAAAACTCGACCAACAGGCTAATAAACTAGCCCGTCGCTTGCGGCAAGCTAGAGTGGGACCGGAAATTGCCGTCGGTTTATGTTTGGAGCGCACTCATCAGTTGCTTGTTGCCATTTTGGGAATTTGGAAAGCGGGTGGTGTTTATGTGCCGATTGACTCCACTCAACCTTTGGACAGAATTGCGTTTATCGCCGATGACGCTGACTGCCGAGTCATTGTCACACAACAATGTATGGCTGAGCAGTTAGTTGACCTAAATGTCGAATTAGTACAAATAGAAACCCTTGCCAACCCGTCCATGGAGCAAGAAGAACTTCCGAGTTTATCTATTGATAATCTGGCGTACATTCTCTACACCTCGGGTTCAACAGGTAAACCCCAGGGTGTAATGGTCAAACACCGATCAGTCATGAACCTGGCTTTAGCCCTCAAACAAAAGATTTACACAACGAATGAAATGGCGTTAACCATCGGGCTAAATGCTCCCATTACATTTGATTCATCCGTTAAACAGTTGATCCAGGTTCTTCATGGCCATTGCGTTTGCTTTATTCCAGAAAACATACGACATGACCCCTTTGAACTCGCCGCCTATACCAAAAAACACAGCATAGATGCAATTGACTGTACTCCTTCTCAACTCAAGCTTTGGCTTGCAGCGGGGATGAAAGAGGACTTATCCGGTTTGCCTGACATTGTATTAGTCGGTGGGGAAGCTATTCATGGCGTGCTTTGGCAACGCCTGTCCAATGCAAACGAAAAACGATGTTTTAACGTTTATGGGCCTACTGAATGCACCGTTGACACTACTTTCAGTGAAATAAAAGGAACCAGCCCCGCCATCGGCCGACCACTCTCAAATGTGCGCACTTACGTGCTTGATGAGTACCTAAACCCCGTTCCTATTGGTTCTGTCGGACAGCTCTACATTGGGGGAGAAGGTTTGGCACGGGGATATGTAAGGCAACCGGCGTTAACCGCAGACCGATTTGTCCCGGATCCGTTTACACAATTAAAGGGGCAGCGTTTATATAGAACAGGAGATCTCGTTAAGTATCACAATAATGGTGAATTGATGTATTTAAGGCGCATCGATCACCAGGTAAAGGTACGTGGCATTCGTATTGAACTCCCCGAAATAGAAAAAGTCCTTTGTCAATTTTCAGGTGTACAAGAAGCAGCAGTTGTCATTAGCAAAACGCAAGACGAAGTGGGCCAACTCGTCGGGTATGTGCTACCGAAACGTCACTACGCTAAAAAAATTGATGGACATCAACGAGTGGCTTTGCCTAACGGTAAAGCGGTCGTTCATCGTAATCAGCACGAAACTGAATACCTTTATCAAGAGATATTTGAGCAGAATATCTATTTGCGTCATGGACTCAAGTTGCCTCCAAACGCAACAGTATTTGATGTTGGCGCCAATATTGGAATGTTTTCCCTTTTTGTTGCCCAGCATTGTCCCGAAGCTGACATCTACGCGTTTGAGCCAATTCTACCCTTATTAGAATTATGTCGCATTAACTCAGATCTTTACGCGCCAAACGTCAAATTGTTTCCTCTAGGGGTATCTGATCGCAATGAGACGGCTCAGTTTACCTACTATCCCCATTACAGCACGATGTCCGGACGTTTGGACTATTCTGATGCCGATGCAGACATTGCTGTCATTAAACGATATTTGATCAATCAACAAGAAAATGAGGTCAAAGGTAGCGAAGAATTAGTTGAACATGTCGATGGACTCTTGAACGGTAGATTTGTTTCCGAGACATACGATTGTAACCTTCGTAAACTTTCACAAATCATTGCTGACGAAAACATTGACCAAATTGATCTTCTTAAAATCGATGTTCAACGAGCAGAGTTGGACGTGTTAAATGGTATTGAAGGTGTGGATTGGCAAAAAATACAACAAATGGTGTTGGAAGTCCATGATTCAGGTGACAACGAAACCGCTGGCCGAACCAATCAAATCTCAGAGCTTCTTGAGAAGCATGGCTTTGAAACACTTGTTGTGCAAGACAAAGAGTTGTCGGGGACCGATCGTTACAATGTCTATGCAAGTCGTCACGGATTGCAGCAAAATGATACGACAGGTGTAAAAGACTTTACTCACGAACAGCAAGCTTCTGACGGTATGCTGTCAGCCCAGGCCTTACGTCTGTTTTTGAAAGAAAAACTCCCCGCTTACATGATACCAGCCAATCTGGTAGTGCTTGATGAGATGCCTTTAACCCGAAACGGAAAAGTCGATCGCGTAGCCCTTGCGTCGAGCGAACACCAGCTAACTCGTCAACAGGACAATTACTTTGCTCCCCAGACAGACCTCGAGAAAAAAATAGCATCAATCTGGCAACAACTCCTGGGCATAGAAAAAGTAGGCTTAGAAGACAACTTCTTCGATGTCGGCGGCCACTCTCTACTGCTGATCCAACTTCACGGTCGACTATGTGAAGAACTGGGCGCAAACGTCCTCATTATCGATGTTTTTCAGCACCCAACTGTCGCCAGTATGGCTGAATTGCTTCAGCGTGATGAGGGAGATACAAGTGCGCAACAGGAAAAGATAAACAAGATCCAGGACCGCGCAGCACGCGCCAGAAAGGCTGCTACACGAAACAAATTGGCATCCAATGAATGGAAGAACAGACTATGACAACATCCGATGTTTCCGAGCCCCTTGAAGGTATAGCCATCGTAGGCATGGCGGGAAGATTTCCCGGGGCGACCAATTTAGATGATTTCTGGGCGAACTTAAAAAATGGGGTGGAATCTGTCCGTTTTTTCACTGATGAAGAATTAAAAAATGCAGGTATTTCTGATCATGTGATGAGTGACCCGAGCTACGTCAAGGCCCGCGGAGCCCTTGACGATATTGAAGGGTTTGATGCAGGGTTGTTTGGCTTTACACCTCGAGAAGCTGAAATTGCTGATCCTCAACAAAGGATTTTTCTAGAATGTGTCTGGGAAGCACTGGAGAATGCCGGTTACGATGCCAGCAGATACCCCGGTGACATAGGCTTGTACGCAGGGAACGGGATCAATACTTACCTACTCAATAACTTGCTGAGTAACCGCAGGCTTATTGACACGATGGGACTACTACAAACCGCCACGTTTAATCGAAATGACCATCTCACCACCCATACTGCCTATAAGCTGAATCTAAAAGGCCCCAGTGTTACCGTACAAACGGCTTGTTCTACATCTTTAGTGGCCGTTCACATGGCATGCCAGGCACTAAACAGCTACCAATGTGATATGGCATTGGCTGGAGGTGTTGCTGTTGCCGTACCCAATATCACCGGATACCTTTATCACCAGGGCGGAATAGGCTCGCCTGACGGGCATTGCCGAGCTTTTGATGCTGAAGCAAATGGCACAGTAAGTGGTAGCGGAGCAGGCGTCGTTGTACTGAAACGATTAGAAGATGCGTTAGCCGACGGCGATCAGATACGCGCAGTGATCCGAGGTTCTGCCATTAACAACGACGGGGCAGATAAGGTAGGTTATACCGCTCCGAGTGTTTCCGGACAAGCGCAGGTTGTTGCAATGGCGCAGGCTATCTCAGGCGTAACACCTGAGCAAGTTAGTTATGTCGAAGCTCACGGTACAGGTACGGCCCTTGGTGATCCCATTGAAATAGCGGCCTTAAGCCAGGTTTTTAGACATTCGACGCAGAAGAAAACGTTTTGTGCAATCGGATCCGTTAAAAGCAACATTGGCCATCTGGACACTGCAGCTGGTATAGCAGGTTTGATCAAAACCACATTGGCACTTGAGCATCGCCAGCTACCTGCGAGTTTACATTTTACTCAGCCAAATCCACGCATTGATTTCAAGCAGTCGCCTTTTTTTGTAAACAGCACCCTTAATGATTGGGAATCCAATGGACAGTCGAGAATCGCCGGTGTCAGTTCCTTTGGAATTGGTGGAACAAATGCACATGTAGTGATAGAAGAAGCGCCACAGTGCGTCCGCGAATCATCTTCACCTCGTCATCACCTACTGGTACTTTCTGCTAAAACTAAAACCGCCCTCAACGCGATGGCGGCGAACCTAGCCGATCATTTACGCAGTAAACCTGATTTGGACCTGGCTGATGTTGCCTATACCTTACAGGTTGGTAGACGTACATTGGGTCAGCGCTGCGCTTTTGTTTGTAAAGACACAGAAGATGCACTATCGGCCCTTTCCATGTCGAACTTGGGGAACATGGCATCCGGTACCCAAGAAGCAGGAAAACGTCCCATTGCCTTTATGTTCCCTGGGCAGGGCTCACAGCACATCAATGCTGCCATAGAACTTTACCAGTGTGAGGATGTATTCCGGCAGGAAGTGGAGCAATGTTCCAGGCTGCTTTTGCCTCACTTGGGTGAACCTATTCAGGATCTTTTATTCACTTCATCTGTGGACACCGCTGAAGCTGCCGAAAAGTTACAAAAAACAGAATTTGCACAGCCTGCTTTATTTGTTCTTGAATATGCATTGGCAAAATTGTTTATGTCATGGGGGGTTAAGGCCCAGGCCATGATAGGACATAGTGTAGGGGAATACGTAGCAGCATGCCTCAGCGGAGTGTTTTCCCTCGAAGATGGGCTCAGGCTGGTTTCGGAAAGGGGAAGACTAATGCAAACGCTTCCCGGCGGCAGCATGTTGTCGGTGTCCTTATCCGAAAGTGAACTATTGCCCTTAATCGGTAAAAGGCTGGAAATAGCAGCGGTTAATTCTCCTTCTCTGTGCGTAGTTGCCGGTGCTCATGAAGAGGTCGATAAACTTGAAGAACAATTGGTAGAGCGAGGCGTAGGCTGCCTTCGGCTTCGTACGTCTCACGCATTCCACAGCTCCATGATGGAACCAATTCTTGAACAGTTCCGGCGAGTTGTTGACAGCGTTTCACTACAGCCGCCTACGGCACCTTATGTCTCTACTTTAACCGGAGACTGGATTACAGAAGATCAAGCAACATCTACGGAATATTGGGTCAGACATTTGCGTGAGCCGGTACAGTTTGGTCAAGGCTTGAGTGTGCTCTTGAAGGATCCATCATGGATACTTATGGAAGTTGGACCGGGAAGAGCATTAATGTCTATTGCTCGTCGTCATCCTGACAAAGCAGCGGCTCAAATGGTGTTGAACTCACTTCCGCCCCCGGAAACGAAAAACTCTAGCATTGAAGTCGCGCTATTGACCCTTGGGCAGCTATGGACCGCAGGTGTGGAACCCAACTGGCAGGCATTACATGGCGAGTCTGTTCCGAAACGGGTATCGTTGCCTTCGTATCCTTTTGAACGGAAACGCTATTGGATCGAGGCACAGCAGAATGCAGAAAAACAAGCGCCTGCCGACGCTACGATAAAAGAACCAAACCTAGCCAATTGGTTTTATGAGCCTTCCTGGAAAAGAGTGTCCGGCTACACAAAACCGCAGCTCCCTTTTAATTCAGAGGGAGCTTGTTGGCTGCTTTTTATTGACCAAACTGGCGTGGCGGATCAGTTAGCCGAATGGCTAAGCACCTCAGTAAAGAACCTTATAAAGGTTGCAGAGGGTAAAGAGTTCGTTAGGCGAGGTCCATATGAGTTCGATGTGGACAGCTCCGATCCCAAAAGTTACGAGCGCTTATTCCAAGCGCTAAAACAAGAAAAGCTTTTCCCGAATCGAATAGTACATGCATGGGGAATAGCAACACCGGACGAGCAATTACCCGCTCCCCCGGGATTCTATAGTCTATTATTCCTTGCCCAGTCTTTGGGCGTTAATGGACACGAAAAAGACGTTCATATTGATGTTGTGTCGACAAATATTTACGAAGTGACCGGAACTGAATCCGTTTCTCCGCTACACGCAATGCTTAAAGGGCCTTGCCTTGTCATTCCACAAGAATACGCGGGGGTTACTTGTAGACTGATCGATCTTTGTCATGAAGAAATAAACCATCAGGACAATTTTGTATTATCTCGGGGCCTACTCGAAAATCTATATAAACCGGGTATTGAGACTTTGGCGTATCGAGGAGGGCATCTTTGGACTCAATTTTTCGATGAGATTGAAACGAATTCAACGTCTGAGCTTCCATTCAGGCTTAAACAAAATGGTGTGTACCTTATTACAGGAGGTCTCGGAGGTGTAGGACTGACAATAGCCAATTATCTCGCGAGCAACGTGCAGGGAGTAAAGCTGATCCTTGTCGGCCGTTCTGTCATCGCGGACCGAGAAGTTTGGAGTGAACAGCTGCAGAGTCTTGATGAAGGAACACAAGAGCACAAGATGATCGCCAGCCTGCTGTCATTGGAAGCCCAAGGGGGGGAGGTTGCTTATTATAGTGTTGATGTTTCCGATAGGGAGAAACTCACTAACGTTCTACAACAAGCGACAGCGCGCTTCGGAAAAATAAACGGCCTTATTCATACCGCTGGTGTACCCGGACAAAACTTAATTCAACAACAATCAATGGACAAGGCTTCCCTGGTCTTTGCAGCCAAGGTTAGAGGAACACGTGAGTTGTATTATGCTCTTGGTGATCAACCTCTTGATTTTTCGATTTTATGCTCATCGCGAAGTGCATTGTTAGGCGGAGTGGGGAGTGTCGACTATTCGGCTGCTAATGCTTATCTGGACGCTTTTGCACATCGCCGCCGGAAGCAGACCGGTGAGTTTGTTGTATCTATCAACTGGCCTGCATGGCAAGAAGTGGGAATGTTGCTGGATACGGCTAATGCTCAACGCGCACAGTATCGAAGTAATCCGACTGTACAAGAACCCATTGGGCATCCGCTTGTAGAGAACAAGCTCTCTGGTCCCCAGGATATACACGTATTCAGTTCCCGTTTTTCAGTCAAATCACACTGGGTTTTGGATGAGCACCGGATCCTTGGTGCCGCAGTGGTGCCAGGGGTAACCTATTTGGAAATCGCGCGGGCCGCCTTCCACCAGATTGATAAAGCAGGACCTGTAGAAATACGAGATGTCTATTTCCTAACGCCTTTGAGAGTTCAGGATGATGAAGCCCGAGACATCAAAATAGTGCTGCAAAAATCCGCAGATGGCTATGACTTCTATGTTGAAAGTGCTCCTCTTGACGACACGTCAAACTGGGTAAGGCATGCCATTGGTCATGTTTGTGCTTGCGCGACACCCCAGAAGCCTCCTGTTGACATCCCAGATTTGATCCGGCAATGCAACCACAAAGCCATAAGGCTGACAGAAGAGAACTTCTTTGACGAAAGTTTGGGTCCCCGTTGGCAATGTGCTAACCATGTTCACTTAGGCGAGAATCAACTGATCGCAGAGTTGTGTTTACCTTCTGAGTACCGGTCAGAGTTAGAAAAACTGCAACTGCATCCGGCACTTTTGGATCGCTCAGCAGGTATTGGTTTGTTGTTTCTTGTTGAGAAAAACAGTGGATATTTGCCTTTTTCATATCAACGATTGCGACTTTTTGCTCCTTTATCGCAACGAATCTATCTCCATTCCAGGGGGGGGATCGATCAGTCTACAAACGGAGAAACAACGGCATTTGATGTTGACATTTATGGAGAAGACGGAACCCTACTTGCTGAAATTCAAAAATTCAGTCACAAGCGAATTAATGAAGTAGGCAAGGCTGTAAATGCTCTTATGGCTGGACATCAGCGTGAGAACGATGCCTTACAGGTCATAACCGGGCAGTCAGATGATATCCCGGTGGAGGGCCAGGATGGTCACGACGTCCACGACAGTCACTTTGACCGTGCACTGAGTCTGGGAGTAACTTCCGATGAAGGAGTCGGCGTTTTCGCACGGATACTCCGTAGTGAAGTTCCCGCGCAAGTCATCGTTTCGCCGAACAATCTTGTTGCTGCAATCGAGTGGGCTCAAAGCGCTACTCCAGAACGGTATATTGAAAACAGTGAAAAACTTCAACTACCGGTATCTCGTCATGCTCGTCCCGATATAGGAACTGATTTTGTTGAGCCGGGTAGTGAACTCGAATGTCGATTGGTAGCGCTTTGGCAAGAATGCCTCGGCATTGATCAAATAGGTACACACGATAATTTCTTTGAGTTAGGAGGTAACTCGGTACTTGCCATTCAGATTATGGCTAATGCTAAAAAGTTGGGGCTGAATTTTAATGTCCAGCAATTGTTTCAGTATTCAACAATAGCAGAACTTGCAGCATTTATGGAGGAAGCAGAAAGTGTCGAGTCAGGTACGCGAAATTTAGTTGGCTTGCTACCTTTACAACATCGCTTTTTTACAACAGATAAAGAAAAATTAAAACCTGCTGCTTGGTCGATGCTCGTTGAAGTAGAACCAGACATCGACCTCGTCAGATTGCAAAAAATTGTACCTCAATGGCTCGCCAACCATGGTGCTCTACGCCAACAGTTTTTTCAGGATAAAGCAACCAACTTGCCGGATGTCACCTTGACTGCTTCAGACTTCGTGCTTGAAGTGTTGGACATCAATGACATATCTCAAGCAGAGGAATTGGCAAACATAGCAGAGGTAGCACAACGTAAGAGAAGTGATTTAGCCGTTGACCAAGGACCTTTGATTAATTGCGTCCTGTTTCGTGGGAAACAGGGACAAAAATCCGCTTTGCTTGTTAACGCACATATCCTGGTCGCAGATTTGATGTCTGCTAACCCCTTGTTGGAAAGCTTGTCTTTGTTACTTGAACAAAACACAGAAAATGAGCAAAAGACTACCTCAGGGTCACCTGACTATATAGACGCCGTTGCCGTTATATATTCTCACGCGCGTTCTGAAGCCGCTCGCATAGAATTGCAGCACTGGGAGAAAATGAAGGATACACATAAGACTTCGTTAACAGAAAAACGCAAGCCGGGACCAGTTACCAGAGCCATGCACTCTATATGCATTGGTAGTAAACAGACTGCCGCTCTGTTAGACGAACCTCAGCGCGCATACCACCTGAAAGTAGAAGAATTATTAATTACCGCACTCGTCAAAGTAATGTCGGAGCAAAACAACGAATCACCTCTGTGGATAGATTACGGTTGCCGTTTTAAACCGTTTTCTCAGGACAACATATCTAACATGGTAGGACCATTTGCCACTAGTGCTCCACTGGTTTTGGAAAAACCGCCCCATGAAGAAGATGCGCAACTGATTACCGCAATAAAGGAACAAATACGCGCATTGCCAAAAGCTGGAACGTATTTTGATCTTATCAACTCTGAAACAACAAAGTCTGAAGGAACAGCAAGCTTGGAAGAGCTGTTCAACCCTATGATTGGGTTTGCATATCTTGGAGAGCTTGACGAGTCCAGACACTCGCATTCTGGTGTGCGATTACATGAAGCGAATCCGTCCATCGGTTTCCAATATTCGGATACCACTGGAAACGCAATCAGCATTTGGGCATTTATCCAGCATCAGAAACTGTACATCAATTGGCAATATGATGAAGACCAAGTGAACAACCAAAAGGTTGCGGCTCTGGCGAGTGCTCACAGTAAAGAAATCCAGGCGCTGGTTAGCCATTGTGCAAGTGTGAAATCAGGCGTCTTTACGCCATCTGACTTCCCTCTTGCCAAGCTCGACATGGAAAAGCTAGAACGCGTATCCAAATTAATTGAAAAGGCAGATAAGTCCGAAGGGCTTTGACTGTGTAGTTGATGACCAGGTCTTTATTTAAACGAATTAGAAGCGTTGATACGCGAAATGAAAAGAAACTCAGGAGTTCAAATCATGAAAGGTGTTGAAGATATTTATCCGCTATCTCCTATGCAACAGGGAATGTTGTTTCATTCGCTTTATGCGCCTAATTCGGGGGCCTATATTGAACAAATAACTTGTCGTTTCGAAGGTAGACTTGACCTTGATGCATTTGAAGGTGCATGGCGACAAGTGCTGAAAAAACATCCTATCCTAAGAACTGCATTTTTGTGGGAGGGACTAGACGAACCATTGCAGGTAATACGTGAAAATGCCGAAATCACAATTGAAATCCTTGATTGGCAAGTTTTAGAACGAAACGAATTGGGACAACGACTGAGTTTATTTTTAGAAACAGACAGGTGTAAAGGTTTCGATATTTCAAGCGCGCCATTGACGCGATGCTTTCTGGCTAAAGTAGCACCTGATAATTACGAGTTCATATGGACCTTTCACCACCTTATTCTTGACGGCTGGTCGATACCGCTAGTTTTAAGAGACTTTTTTGTCGCCTATAACCAATTATCTACCGGCTCAGAACCCGTCACTACACTGAAAAATCCAAGGCCATATAGGGACTACATAGCGTGGTTGCAACAGCAACCGGAAGAAAAGGGCTATTGGCAAGATACCTTACGTGGTTTTTCTAATCCTACACCTTTGGGTGTGGATCTGGCACCTAGAGACTTAGGTGATAAAAATGGTGCCGTATATAAAGAAACAAGTTTCAAAATGTCAACATCTGTAACGGAGGGCCTTGAAGCGTTTACGAGACAGCAGCAACTCACAATGAACACCCTTGTGCTCGGAGCTTGGGCGTTATTACTCAGCCGCTACTGTGGCCACAAAGACATTGTGATAGGCGCAACAGTGTCAGGAAGATCTCCCGACCTTAGCGATGCCAACGACATGGTTGGCATGTTTGTCAATACACTACCGGTTAGAATTAAAATTGAAGATGACAGCGATGTTGTAGGATGGCTGAGGAGGTTGCAAGCACAGCTTGTTGAAGCAAGACAATATGAGCACAGTTCACTTGTACAGGTGCACGGATGGAGTGACGTGCCTCGTGGAGTTCCTTTGTTCGACAGTATCGTATCTTTCCAGAATCAGCCCATTGCTGAAGTGTTGCGAACGATTGAGTTTGGACCCGAAGTTAATTCATTTGTCGCCCATCATACCAGAACGACTTATCCTTTGACCCTGGTGGTTGAGCCTGACACCGAATTGAAACTGGTGATGATATACGATAACCGTAGGTTCACAGATTCATCCCTAGAACAAATTTTTGAACACTTACAAACGCTGTTAACTGCTCTTACTACACACTGCGAGTGCACACTTTCTTCGTTGTCCATTATGTCACAAGTTGAACGCAACTCAGTGCTTGGTCAAATGTCGCCTATTCAGGCCTCTTTGGCGGAGCGGTCTCCCTGTGTACATCACTTATTCGAGCAACAGGTTGAAAAGTCGCCTGACAGCATCGCGCTAGTCGTGCAGAAACAACGATTGTCCTATCGAGAGCTTAATATTCGAGCAAATCAATTGGCCCACTATTTAATGGAACAAGGAGTAGGGCCAGAAAAGGTTGTGGCAATTTGCCTCCCCAGATCAGTTGACACGATTGTCGCCATACTTGCTGTTTTAAAAGCCGGAGGCACCTACTTACCCCTCGATCCTGAATATCCCCGTCAGCGCCTGCTGCATATGTTCCAAGATTCGCAAGCGTCAGTACTGCTAACCCATGAAACGGTCGATGACAAATTGAAATTACGAGACGCTCGGGTCATCTGTATTGATAAAGAACATACCTCTTTCGAAGCGTTTAGTGAAAGTAATCCTCCGAGTCGCTCTGGGCCTGACAACCTTATGTACATCATTTATACCTCTGGCTCGTCTGGTCGGCCAAAAGGCAGTCAGCATACCCATGGGAACGTCAGGGCGTTATTTGATGCCACAGATAAATTGCATCAGTACGACAAATCAGATGTCTGGACGATGTTTCACTCATTTGCATTTGATTTCGCAGTTTGGGAAATGTGGGGAGCACTGCGAAGTGGCGGTCAATTGATTATGGTTAACGAACAGGCGACACGTTCACCCCACGAACTTTTTGAGTTGCTGCAAGAACATGCTGCGACTGTACTGAGTATCACCCCTTCTGTATTCCGACAATTCATTCACCATGCTGTTGAACAGGATATAAGGTTGCCTCTTAAGCAAGTCATCTTCGGAGGAGAAGCACTTGATTTCAGAAGTCTTGAACCTTGGTTCGAAAAATATGGTTTTAACCAACCTAGTTTAATCAATATGTACGGGATTACAGAGACAAGTGTCCATGTAACCCATCGCCTTATTACAACGGATGACTATCCTGCTAACGGAAGAAGCCTTATAGGTAAGCCTCTGAACGATTTACATGCCTATATCCTGGATGATGAATTGCAACCTGTACCTAGGTATGTAGAAGGCGAGCTTTATATCGGGGGACGTCAGCTGGCGAGAGGTTACTTAAATAGACCAGCATTGACCGCGGAAAGGTTTTTACCTAGTCCGTTTAGCAAATCAGGCGAGCGTTTGTATCGAACAGGAGACCGGGCCCGTTTCGTTGATGGGATGGAAATTGAGTACCTGGGTCGAATTGATAATCAGATCAAAATCAGAGGTTTTCGTATAGAAACGGGAGAAGTAGAAGCTACAATTCGAGGATTAGAGCAAGTGCGTGACGCGGCTGTGGCAGTGTATGAAGATGCCTCCGGCGATAAACGTATGCTTGCAAATCTGGTGACTGAATCAAATGATAGCTTAACCACCGCGGAGATAAGAGGTTTTCTGGCAAAACGATTGCCGGCCCATATGATTCCCTCGCGCTTCGTGTTTACCGAAAGTCTACCGGTAACGCCTAACGGAAAAGTAGATCGCAGCGCCCTTCAAATACCCACAGATGAACGCCCGGAGACAGGAGGGGAGTTCATTGCTCCGCGTAATGATTTGGAACAGGAGTTAGCAGAAATATGGTGCGAAGTCCTTGGCTTACAAAGCGTCGGCGTACGAGACGACTTTTTTGAATTAGGCGGACATTCTTTACAGGTAACCTCATTAATTTCGCGGGTTCGCGATACGTATCAAGTAGATTTACCGTTACGCCGCCTTTTTGAAGTGACAACAATTGAATCGTTGGCCATCGCAATCTTGCATAGCCATTCAGAAGAGACCAATCCTGATTTGATCGATGACATATTTGCCGAACTTGAAAACCTTGGAGTGCAAGAGCATGAAGGACAAGATTAAAAATAGAATTAATGCTCTTACTCCAGAAAAAAAGGCATTATTTGATCAGCAACTGAAAAAACATGCTGAGCAATCTATTGAGACAGATGATGAATCGGACAAATCTACAGAGAATTTTCCGTTTCTACCCAAGTCTGAAGCACCTAATGGCAATATGGAATTCAGTTTTCTTTTTTTCTCCAGTGATGGAGCATCTGACGAACCCGATAAATATCGATTACTTCTAGAGTGTGCACAATACGCAGACGTCAATGGTTTTGCAGCAATCTGGACCCCTGAACGTCACTTCAATCCCTTCGGAGGACTTTACCCAAATCCGGCGGTTATCTCTGCTGCGCTGGCCATGCACACCGATCATATTCAACTACGTGCCGGTTCTGTCGTATTACCACTGCAACACCCTTTGCGAGTCGTAGAGGAGTGGTCCGTCGTCGATAATCTCTCCAATGGAAGGGTAGCAATTGCTTTTGCGTCCGGTTGGTTGGCTGACGATTTTGTTTTGGCGCCAAATAATTACGACTCACGAAAGGCCGTAATGTTCGAAGAAATAAAAACTGTGCGAAAACTATGGCAAGGCAAAACGATTGCAATGAATAACGGCCTGGGTGAGCCATATGATGTACGTATTTATCCCACACCGGTGCAAAAAAATCTGACAATTTGGGTAACGGCAACTGGAAAAAACACGTTTGTCGAAGCCGGTAAAACTGGAGCCAATGTCCTGACTGGACTGATGGAGCAGGGGATTGAACAGTGCGCAGAGTGCATCAAAGCCTATCGGCAGGCATTAGCTGAAAACGGTCATGATCCTGCAAGCGGAAAAGTCGCTATTATGCTCCACACTTACCTCGGCGAAAAAGTTAGTGAGGTAAAAGAAACAGTGCGCGGGCCTTTCAGCCAATACCTCCATTCTTTTTTGCGCATGACTAAAACCCAACTAGCACATGAAGTTCCTGAGACCGGTGCCTCAAGGAGCCTCGCTGAACAAGATCAACAAGCTCTGTTGGATTTCGCTTTTGAGCGTTACTTCAATACTCGTGCACTGTTTGGCACACCACAGAGCTGTATATCAATGATCACGTCCCTGCAAAAAATAGGTGTTGACGAAATAGCCTGTTTACTTGATTTCGGATTGGATAAAGAAACCGTTCTTAATGGCTTGGACTATTTACATCAATTGAAAACGCAATTTGCCCGTCCCGGCATGAAACAACAAGGTGTGTATTAATGAGTGACCTGTCTAATCGAATTCTCAATCTATCACCTGATCAGCGTGGGGTCTTGGCGAAAAAACTCAAAGCTGCGCGCAATAATACTGCAAAGGATAAAAGTAGGATATCTTCTACTGAGCGCACTGAAAATAAGCCTTTGTCCTATGCTCAACGACGTCTTTGGTTCTTGCATCAGCTTAGGCCATCCGATATTACCTATAACATTCCCTGTGCTACTCGCTTAACAGGAAGTTTGAATGTTGAAGCGATGGAAAAAACACTTAGTGAAATTATTCGTCGACATGAAATTCTCAGAACACGGTTTCAAGAAGTCGAAGGTAAACCACAGCAAATTGTCGATGAAGCAGGACCTATCCACCTCAGGTTAAAAAACCTGTCGCATCTACCAGAAGATGTCAGAGAAAGTGAGGCTGTAAAGTTGGCCGAGTCAGAAGCAGGGCAACCCTTTAACTTGTCAGAAGGGCCTTTGTTACGTCTGAGTCTCATTAAGATAAGTGAATCAGAACATATCTTGCTTCTGACTATGCATCACATCATTTCTGATGCCTGGTCTTTCGGGATAATGGTGCGAGAATTACAGGCTCTTTATTGCGCATATTGTGACAATACCGTTCCAACGCTTGCGCCGATGACGATCCAATACGCTGATTATGCACGCTGGCAGCAACAACCTTTCTTTCAGAAGCTTTCTGCCGATCAGCTCGACTATTGGAAGAAAAAACTGGCAGATCTACCTCCTTTATTGGATTTACCTACCGATCACCCCCGTCCAGCGGTGCAGACCTTTGCAGGTTCCTCGGTAGATTTTGCACTTCCAGCAACCTTGACCAAACACATTCAAACATTGCGCCGGCAAGAAGGGGCGACACTGTTCATGGTATTAATGGCCGGATTTGTTTCATTGTTGAATCGTTACACCGGGCAACAAGATATCACTATAGGAACAGACATAGCCAATCGCAACTGGTCTGAAACGGAAGACCTTATGGGTTTTTTTGTCAATCAAATAGCATTGCGAGTTTCCGTCGGAAACAACCAATCATTTGCAGATTTACTTAGGCATGTCAAAGATGAAACACTTGATGCTTTTGCTCATCAAGACCTGCCATTTGAACAGTTGGTCGGGGCGTTGAAGCCCGAACGCAGTATGAGCTATGCGCCTCTATTCCAAGTGAAATTGGTTGTACAGAACACACCGATGCAGGCCTTGGCGTTAACAGATCTCACAATCGAACCCCTTGCTGTGCATAATAATACGGTTGGGTTCGACCTGATTTTGACGATCAATGAGTCACCGACCACCCTAACGGGAAGTTTGGAATACAACACCGATTTGTTTGAGCGTTCTACGATTGACAATCTACTTGAGCATTACCTTAGATTGCTCGAATCTGCAGTGCGTGAGCCGTCGAAGTTAGTGGCTCGGTTACCCGTGATCTCTCCGTCAGAAAGATGCTTGCTGCAAAACAAATTTAATCGTTCGGAGACTGATTTACCCGCACCCTTGCCTTGTCTACACGTTCTGTTTGAGCAACATGCCACAATACAACCCGAGCATTTTGCAATCATCTCGGACAGCAGGAATATCACCTACGGTGAGCTTAATACACGTGCTAATCAGTTGTCGCATTATCTCATTGATATGGGAACTGGCCCGGATGTACTTGTGGGAGTTTGCCTGGAAAGATCAGTTGATATGGTGATTGCGATCTTGGCTGTACTAAAGGCCGGTGGTGCTTGTTTACCCCTTGATCCTAAATATCCTCATGACCGTCTCGCTCAAATGTTAGACGATGCCGCGGTGCCCATTTTGTTAACGCAGGAACATCTCTTAGCGCAGCTACCTTCGGTCTGGTCACAAATTGTTTGTCTTGACGAGGTTAAGGAAGAACTTGAACATAAAACCAGCGTAAATCCAGATGTTCAGGTATCCCCTGAAAACCTTGCTTATGTGATATACACTTCTGGCTCCACAGGCAAACCCAAAGGTGTTGCCGTTGAACACTACGGAATAGCAAATCTTGTTCGCTGGCAGGCGAGTCAGTTTAATGTTACCAAAGAGAGTAAGATATCGCAGTTTGCATCGTATAGTTTCGATGCTGCTGTCGGTGAAACCTGTATGGCTTTGCTCAACGGCGCTACTCTAGTGATGCTCGAACGCGAAGATTTAGATGCGCTTGTTGACACCATTAACCGACATCAGATCTCAGTAATGGTATTGGTTCCGTCGATGTTAAAAGCGCTTAGTCCTGAGAAGCTTGAACATCCCGAGAAACTCACAATTGTATCCGTGGGCGAAGCATGTCCACCCGGATTAGCGTCTAACTGGGCGCATTATTGCAAGTTTGCAAATGCCTACGGTCCGACAGAATATACTGTCTACTCACACCTTTGGGATGTGTACCCGAAAGAAGGTCCTGATAAGTCCATATCTGTACCAATCGGCTTCCCAATCGCCAATACGAAGACTTACATTCTCGACGCCAACTTAAACCCAGTACCTATTGGGCACACCGGTGAAATCTATATATCCGGACCAGGCATTGCACGTGGCTATCTTAACAAACCAGGAATTACTGCAACTAAATTTTTACCTAATCCCTTTCTGATTTACGAATATTTCGAAGAGAAAGAAATCCTTGACGCTGGGATAACCAAGCAACAGTTACGGGATTTTGCACAAACGGCCAGAGCTTATCATCTAGCCAACAAGCCTACGGAAATTCATGAACAGACCCATCACCTTTCACCGTCAATGATTTTTAAGTTAATTGATTCCCTTAGTCCTGATCTGATTAAAAAAACCCATTTGTTTATCCAACACAATGATGAATCAAGTGCCGCTTATGGCGCCTTTAGTCGTTATCTCTTAGAGGGCATCAATCAGTCTTATTCCTCATATGGTATTAATGCTGAGTTGTTACGCGAGCTTTTGCCATTACCTTCGTTTGATGGTGTGAAAGGGGTAGATTTTGGTTTTGGTAACGGTGAAATTTTACAAATATTGAATGAAATGGGAGCAGATGTTGTCGGCTTGGATTTCAACCCTGTATTTGTGCAAAAAGCATTGGATGCGTCGCTTAGGGCAAATATGGTAAAGGTTGATCTCGACACCGAAGCATTTTTGAACTCCGTTCAAATAGCCCCCAACAGCCAGGACTTCGTGATCTCGACCTTGTTGCTAGATCGCCTCGCAAACCCTCACAATATGCTGAAAAACTTCTTTGAGCTACTAAAAGCTGACGGGTGTTTTGCAATTCAAACATTGCTCCCTGTCATCGGGCAAGACGATGGAGATGTGCCCGTTCCATTTACCTACACCATTGAAAAGGAAAAAATTGTTCCGGGAAATACTGTCGAAGAAGACAAATTATCCCTGGTCCGTCTACTGATAGAGTTAGGCGGTGACAACATTCAAGTACGCAAACTTGATTACGCTGTGGTTAGCCGTGATGGTGTACAGCAATATATGGTTTGGAGCTTTACCGGACGTAAAAATTCTCAAGCAGTTAAACATCTTGGTACAGGTCGATATCAATTGATGTACAAAACAGGTGATCTCGGCCGTTTCCTCCCTGACGGGGAAATTGAATTTCGTGGAAGGGTTGATAATCAGTTAAAAATACGTGGTTATCGCATTGAATTAGGGGAGATAGAAGCCGCGATAATAACTCATGAGAAGGTCAATGATTGTGCAGTAATCTGTATGGATAAACCTGAAAGTGGCAAGCAGCTGTTGGCATACTTTGTATCTAACAATGATCAGTCATCTATTGCCGAAGAACTGGCCAATTACGTGCAACAAAAGTTACCGAGTTTTATGTTGCCAGCAGCATTTTTGCAACTCGAATCCCTACCTTTACTTTCAAACGGTAAAATTGATTACGACAAACTCCCCGAACCTGATGAAAGTCCTTTGAACCGTCCGGCATTTACCGCGCCAAGAACTGACTTCGAGCAAACGCTAGCCAAAGCGTGGCAAAAAGTACTCAACCGGGAAAAGGTGGGTATACACGACAATATCTTCGAATTGGGCGGCGATTCAATATTGATCTTGCAAATACTCGCCGAGTTAAATCAACAGGGTATCCAGCTGCGTACGAGCCACTTTTTTGAATTCCAAACAATAGCGGGTTTATCTGAGGCAAATGTTGCAGCGGGGAATAATACTGCTGAACAATCACTCGTCACCGGTAAGGTGCTGTTGTCTCCTATACAACATTGGTTTTTTGAGCAGGAATTGCAAGAACCGCATTATTACAATCAATCTATAACCCTGTCTACAAAGGACAAATTAGATCATCAATCCTTGTCTCAAAGTTTTCAATATCTGGTTGAACTGCATGATGCGTTGCGCCTTCGTTTTGATAATACAAACGGACAGTGGCATCAATATAATCCCGATTCGGTTAAACACGAAATATTCAGTATTCAGAGGTTAACGGCAGAAGATGGGAAACTGCCACAAGATGAAATTCGTCAGGCAACCTTGGAAATGCAGGCTAGCCTTGATATTGAAGCTGGCACACTAATTAAGGCAAGGCTGTTCTGTGTTGACGACCCTACGCCTGATCAACTTCTGATTGTGGTGCACCATTTGGTTGTTGACGGTGTGTCGTGGAGAATATTACTCGAAGATTTGCATAACTTTTACGGTCAACTTGCCAGCAAAAAGCCTTTGCAGATGCCGTCTAAGACATCTTCCTGGAAAGCCTGGACAGAGAATTTAAAAGACGCTGCCAGCACGGCTAAAATTATGCAAGATACAGAATATTGGTTGCGTATTGCAAAAACAAAAACTGCTCAATTACCAGTAGATTTTGCAGGAACTCAAAATACTGAAGCATCGAGCGAATGGGTTACATCAGCCCTCAGTACTGAGGACAGTGAACAACTTCTTGAACGTGCTTCAAAAGTTTGGCACACATCGATTAATGAGGTATTACTTGCCGCATTTTCCACAGCGATTTTTGCCGATAACAACGAATTACCTGTTCTGTTCGATGTAGAGGGACATGGACGCGAAGATCTGTTTGGTGACGCTGATGTTTCTCGCACGGTTGGTTGGTTTACCTCCCTGTATCCATTGCTATTGTGCGGCGATAACGCTGATTCACCGTTGGCCACTATCAAAAAAGCAAAACTAGCCCTAAGAGGTGTTCCTCACAAGGGGATGAGCTATGGGCTGATTCGTTACCTCAGTGAAGATCCCTGTGTCAGGGACGAACTGCGTTTGTCCCAACAGGCGTCAATTAGTTTTAATTACCTGGGACAGCTCGATGGAGCATTAAAGCATTCTGCTTATTTTGACGGGGTACTCGATTCTTTAGTGTCTGACCGCAGTTTGCAGCAACAGCGTCAGTACATGTTAGAAATCACTTCCTATTTTGCAGGCGGCCAACTGCGACTTAACATTAAGTTTAGTCGTAATATTCATCAACGTGCTCGTATAGAGTCGATGATGGAACGAGCTGTACAATTTATTGCGACGTCCCTAGCAGACAGCCAAAACTTCCATACTCAGCCCCTTAGTCCTGGCGATTTTCCATTAGCAGAACAAGTATTAGAGAAACAGGACCCTGATACACTAAAAACTGTATTGGACAACGATTCGCCTATTGAAAATATCTACCCGCTAACGGCCTTACAACAGGGAATGCTTTTCCACAGCTTAGCTGCACCCGGTTCCGGAGTGTATGTCAATCAGATCAGTTGTGATCTAAAGGGTGAGCTCGATTTAGAAATATTCCAACACGCATGGCTCAGTGTGATGCGAAGACATGAAATTTTACGTAACTCTTACCTTTGGGGAGACGTTGAAGAACCATTAGCCGTGGTTTACTACGAGCCAAACTTACCTTTTAACGCGGAAGATTGGCGCCACATAGATCAGGCGCAACAGGGTACTAGATTAAACGCGTTACTTAACCGCGACCGTATGCAGGAGTTTAAACTAAACGAGGCACCACTAATGCGTTTAGGCCTTGTTCGCTTAGACAAGGATTTGTACCGTTTTTATTGGTCTTTTCACCATTTGCTCCTCGATGGCTGGTCTGTTCATTTAGTACTTAAAGAAGTATTTATGATTTATGAAGCTGCCCGTGGTCAAACTACACCACCGTTGGACACGACATTCCCTTATGTGTCATACATTGATTGGCTGTCTAAGCAAAATCTGTCGAAAGCGGAAACTTTCTGGCGCCAAACACTTCATGGTGTCGAACCGTCTTATCTACCAAGTCTTGGCCTTCAACCTTCATCCGAAAAAGGCATTGCTGAATGCGAGGTGCAGTTAACTCCTGCTTTAACGAACAAGTTACAAGCTATGGCAAGGCAACATCGATTTACCACATACACTATTATTCAAGGTGCATGGGCATTGTTACAGAGCCATTATACCAACAGTGATGATTTAGTTTTTGGTGCGGTTGTGTCTGGCCGGCCTGCATCACTGTCAGGAGCGCAACAGACAGTTGGTTTATTCATTAACACGTTACCCGTTAGGGTAAACATAGATAGGCAAAGGTCTCCGGTCAATTGGTTGTGCTCGTTGCAACAGAATTGGGCGAAAATGAGCGAGTACGAGTTTAGCCCGCTAATGCAAGTGCAGAATTGGGCTGGAGTTAACGTACAGACGCCTTTATTTAATGTCGTTCTTGTGTTTGAAAATTACCCAATCAGTAGTTCGATGGCCGCCAGCTCAGCCAGTTTCGAAGTCCAGGCGGTCAATTCAATTGAACAAAGTAATTACCCCATTACGCTGCTTGTTATACCGGGAGAACCATTCACGATCAGAGCTGTTTTTAACAAGGAACTATTCGAACCACAAAGCATAAATAGGTTGTTAACGCACTTCAAAGGGTTAATTGAAGCCATAGTCGATAATCCGGAGGTGCCCATAGGTAGCTTGAATATGCTTTCCACCGAGGAAAGAAGCAAGCTTCTGGTTGATTGGAACAACACCAAACTACCTGCGGTACCAGAACAAACCCTGCTTGAATTATTTAACCAACAAGTGCGACTGAATCCGGAACGGGTAGCGATTAAGTCAGCAGAACAACAGCGTAGTTACCGC
>Ga0209404_10000046_pt1 | contig 121913 bp, 128 predicted proteins | sample TroAtlMetagenome_2_FD_187447 | JGI IMG/M metagenome (GOLD analysis project Ga0209404, IMG submission 187447) | Marine eukaryotic phytoplankton communities from Atlantic Ocean - Tropical Atlantic ANT8 Metagenome (SPAdes) (version 2) | ecosystem: Environmental > Aquatic > Marine > Oceanic...
CAGCAAACTCTACTGCTTCACGAGAGCTTTGTTCGGTGGTACCGACGCAGATCATGCGAGCTACTCCTTTCTCTCGGGCGCGAGTCAACACTTCAACTACTGGCAGCGAGTAGCTCGACTCGTGTATATGACAATGTGTGTCAACGAGGTGTACTGTGTTTTGCACGAGGATCCTCTGTATGGGCATAGATTTTTGGAAATAGCGCCTCTTGCTCGTGTATTACGCCACCTTCGAAAATAGCTTTGATCTTGTTCGCAGTTGCTGGCATAAATGGTTCGAGCAGCATGGCCACTTGCAACAGAGAGCCTGCACATGTAACCAAAATCTCAGCTAAGTGCTCAGCTGCCTCTGGGTCTTGTTCACGGTTTTTTGCCACTTCCCACGGCTTCACGCTGTCGAGATACTGGTTGATAGCTCGTATTTCTGTCCATACGTAGTCCAGGGCAACGTCAAACTTCAGCTTATCCATCGATTCTCGAAACAGCTGTATATCATGTTCACCCCTGTTGATGTCACCCACGACTCCAGCCTGATAACGAGTCACCATACTAGAGACTCTCTGCACGAGGTTACCGAGATCGTTGCCAAGTTCATTATTGTAGGCTCTCTCAAACTTTTCCCAGGTAAAATCACCGTCATCTTGTGTCGGAATATGGCGAGACATATAGTAACGAAACGCATCGAGGCCGTACTGATCGATCACATCGTTCGGATCAATCACATTGCCGACAGATTTGCTCATTTTTTTGCCATCACTATCGATGAAGCCGTGAACTAATAACTTCTTAGGAAGAGGTAACTCAAGAGCCATTAGCATCGCTGGCCAAATAATTGCGTGGAAACGTAAAATATCCTTGCCTACCACCTGCACATCTGCTGGCCAGTAGTCTTTCCACTCTTCACGGTCTGGATAGCCAAGCACTGTCAGATAATTACTTAACGCATCTACCCACACATACATCACTTGGTCTGGGTCTCCCGGTACGCCGACACCCCAACTCAGGTTTTTGCGTGGACGCGAAATACTGAGGTCTTCAAGGCCATCGCCAAGCAAGTTCAAGACTTCATTTTTACGAAATTCTGGTACAATTCTTAGTCGATCCGTCTCTATTGCCTCGCGGATCTTATCGGTGAATTCGCTAAGCTTGAAGTAGTAGTTTTGCTCGCTGAGACGCTCATAGGGCACACCGTGATCCGGCGAAACACCGTTGTTGGCAGCGGCAACTTTGTCACTTACAAATGATTCTTCACCGACCGAATACCAGCCCTCGTAGCTACCTTTGTAGATGTAAGGAGCCATTTTCTGCCAGATATACTGAGCGGCGCCTATGTGGTGCTCATCACTTGTGCGAATAAAGTCTGTATACTCTGCACCAATTTTTTCCATAATATCCTTGAACGCAAGATGTGTTTCATCAACATATGCTTTTGGCTCTTTGCCCGCCTCTTGTGCTTTTGCGGCGATCTTGTTGCCGTGTTCGTCAGTACCAACTTGCATGCGCACATCGTGGCCAAGCTGGATCTGATATCGCCGCCATATATCTGCCACAAGATAGTCGAGTGTATTGCCAATATGCGGTTTTGCATTGGCGTAAGGAATTGCTGTCGTGATGTATAGTTTTTTGCTCATTGTTTTCATTATAACAGATACATCGTAGCAGAGATTGCATCGACGATACGAGCGTGATATCATCTAACTACTATGATCATAAGATCCTCTACGCGTACACGTTTGGACGAGCCAAACCGCTAGCGCCCGACGAACACATATAAATCGAAAGGACTAGATATGGATAAACGACGCGTCAACGTAAGGGCGATCATTTGGCATGAAGGTAAACTGCTGGCAGTAAAACATCGCTCGAAGTCAGGCAAAGAATCCTCCTACTGGGCACTCCCGGGTGGTGGGCTCGACCCCTTCGAGTCATTGACAGACGGAGTGGCTAGAGAGCTTATGGAGGAAACGGGTATAGTGGCTCATGTCGGCCGCATACTGTTCGGGCAACAACTGCGCTCATCACGAGAGTTTCGAGACGAGGAGCTAGAGCTATTTTTCCACATCACCAACCCACAAGATTTCAAAAGCATCGACCTTGCCAATTCGACTCATGGCTTGAGCGAGCTCACGCGTTGCGAGTTTATTGATCCATCAAAGGAAAACATCCTGCCCGCTTTTCTCCAAACTATCGATATCGAAAAACATATCGAGACAGTACAGCCACTTGTCGTGACAAACTACTTAGACGAGCAATCTGTTTAAGTAGACAGGCCTACGCGCGAATATAGCAAACTATCGCATGGCGGCCGCGCGGCTTCTCTCCGCGTAAGGCCGCACTATGAGAGTAGAATTCTGGGTCGGTAACGGTATCGCGAGCATCCACTGTGATATTAAAGCCGAGCACTCCCGAACGAGTAAGCTGTTCTACGGCAACATCATGAAGCGATTTATTATCAAATGAATACAGCGGATAGTGTTCTTTGCCAGCAGCAGGACTCAGGTATACCAATAGCTCATCTGGCTTTACGCCAAATTTTGCGAGATACTCAACAGATTTCTCGCCTCCATACTGCTCGAGATTGTGCCGACCTAGATGCGAAAGCATGAGAGTACGAGTCTGCGGGTGGTACAACACCGTCCCGACACAATCTGCTATAGGTAAAAACAGCGCAACACCAGCTTGTCTCGTGACAATTCCATCCGCAATAGCAAGCTGCGGCTGCGCGAAGCCTGCACCTATTTCATCGGTGGCGACTTCATGATATTTGCAATAGTCATCCGTATCGTACGACAGGCGAAGCAACACCGCCTGGCTTGGATTAATATCGTGGTGTTGAAAGAATAGTTGTGTCGCTGCATCATCGATTTGCGGGTACGGTTGCAGACTTGAACGCAGCGATCCGTCAGAGCTCGTCGACACAATCACTTCTACATCGCTATGCAATGTAGTCACGATATACCTCGGCGAGACTGGACCATTGAGAAAGCCTGAGATCTTGTGCGCGCTGTTCAGGCGAAATATCTGTCTTTGCGAGTAATGCATCGACTTGCTCTTTGGAAATTGCGAGTCCTCCGCTCAAGCTCGAGCGAAGTTTTTTGCGCTTAGCACTAAAGCCTGCTTTGACGACACGGAAAAATAGCTTTTCATCGACACCGTCAGGAAGCGTAGCGTTCTTGGTACGCATTACAACTACTTGTGAGTCTACTTTTGGAGGCGGAGTAAAGAGCTCTGCCGGCACGACATCGCCAAGCGATACATCAGCGTATAGTTGTGCGCTGATAGCAAGGATACTCATGTTGCCGGGCCCAGCTGCCACGCGTTCGGCCACTTCTTTTTGGATAAGCAGAGTCACGACGCTTGGCCTATTGGCGTTGGTCATGAATTTTTGAATGATTTTGCTAGTAATGTAATATGGCACATTCGCTACAACTTTGTAGCCTGTTGGCAAATTACGTGTGTCAAATGCCAAGATATCTTGATGCACAACCTCGAGCTTTTTACCTGGAAACTGACCCGGCAACTTTCGCGCGAGATCTTCATCGAATTCCACCGCAACAACATTGTTTGCACGCGAGAGCAGCATCGATGTTAATGTACCCAGTCCTGGACCGACCTCTAGTACCGTATCCGTAGGTTCGACATCTGCGCAATCTGCAATGTGCTCGAGCACAAGTCTATCGTGCAACCAGTGTTGACCAAGTGATTTTTTTGGAGCTACCATATGTTATCTACCATCGCCTTTCGTCCAGTCTGTCGCAAGATCGAATCCATGTGGATGGCGGACAGCAAACCCACCCGTATCATACACTCGACCAAGCCCCATGCTTGTCTCCACTATAGAGCAGCGCGGATAGTTACCGAGATTGGCTGCAATCAATATATACCCCTCACTATCAACTTTTGCGCCGTCGCCACGCACAGTATAGTTGCCACCGCCACATGCACCCATCACGACATTCATCGGCAAGTCGTAATATGTTTCGCGGTGAGCTACACCGTTACTGTCGGTAAAAATATGCGCACCTTTGGCGGCAGTTAGCGGATTGATCGGCTTATTGCCAACAATTTCTATTTGCGCCTTGGGCTCTTGCACGACCACGCTCTGAATCTGCGTACGACTAATCTCTTGCCCGTCCTTTCGCACGATTTCATACACCACGCTCTTTTTACCTGGCACACCAGCAGTTTTAATTTCTCGTTGTCCTACTGGATAGTCAGCGTCGAGAATCGTTTGTACAGAGAAATCTATCGCCTCTTCGCTCGTCGCTGTCTGCACACCATCGCGCCAAATCTCTATAGTCATATTTTCGGATATTGCAGTGCGTATAGGTACCGACACCGTGTCGTCAGTCGATACTGTAATATCTTTTTCAGTTAAAAATTCTTCTACGGTAGCTGCTTGTGTATAAACCTGGCTGCGGGCGCCATATAACGATAGTGTCACCGGTGTAGCTCGCTCTATGGTCAGCCGCGTGCCTATACCATCCATCAATACATCGGTGGACTGAGTGAGTGTCAAGATGTCCTCGTCGCGCACAGCAACGCCGGCGTGCTTGGCAATATCTAGGGCAGATCGATAAGGTGTCAACACGCGCTCACGCTTCATACCCTCGACGATTGTCACTGGGTGTGACCTATAAATATTAACTGTGTAGGCTTCAGCTGCGTACGTAGTGTCAAGTGCTGGCTCTACTCGATCGTTCGTTGCCAGCGCTACTCCGGCTTGATCTAATGTATCGCGGACAGTCGCTGCTTCTGTGAGTACCACACGTTTGCGCCCTTGATCGTGTATCGTCACAATATGCTGGCCGAGCACCTCATTTTTTGAATCAGCACGTGCGGCTGCAGCAAAGAATATCGCGCAACCAAACGCGGCAACTAGAAGACCTAGACGCACGAATAATTGTGCTCGAGAGTATAAAAAGTAATTATTCATGAAAAAATTTATCCACCACACACGTAGAACGTGTCGTAGATAGCATTATACCAGCCGTTCACCACTGTTGCAATGTTCGTGGAGCCATGTGCTAAATATACTAACGATACGTGTCGGGCAAATTTGCACCACAGTGTGGCCATGGCTGCCAACCACGTCGCACATACAGAGCTCGTGCAGCTGCGTCTTGTTCGGCAGGTGTTGCACTACCGTATGGCGCGCTTGATACACTGTTCCATGTGCCCTCGTTGAATTGGTAAGCGCCGTAATACGGGCCCGCCGGGTTCCAGCTGTTGTAATTGCCTTCACACGAGCGTAGCTGTGCAAGAGCTGCAGCGAAGTCACCGTCAAAACTCGGCTTAGCTCCAACTATCTCGACTTGCTTTTGTGGCTCTTTTGTCACGACAGATTGAATTTCTTTGCGCGCGATCTCTTGCCCATTTTTCATTGTCACTTCGTAAGTCACCGTCTTCTCACCCTTCACGCCGGGTGTCGTGACCTCTTTGTAGCCAACTTCTCTGTCAGCGTCCTCTATCTGCTCGATAGGAAATTCAACCGGCTGCTGTTCGGTGGCGGTCTGCACACCGTCTCGCCATACTTCTATCGTCATACCCTGGGTGATCGCTGTATTTGCAGCCAGTGAGAGTGTATCGTCACCTCCAAGCGTAATCTCTTTTTCGCGCAACAACGCCTCTACTGTCTTTGCTTGGGTGTAGATCTTGGATGCCTTACCATACAGCACCAGTCTCACCTGCGTGGCCCTGTGAATTTCGAGCTTACTACCAACTCCGTCAGTCAGCACGTCTTCAGAGCGAGACAATGTCAAAATATCCTCGTTCTGGATTTTCAGTCCAGCATCTTTGGCGATATCTTTTGCTGCGCTATATGGAGATAGTACCTGTTCGCGCTTCATGCCCTCTACTATCATCACCGGTCGAGCTCGGTATATATTAACAGTCGAACTTTGCGTCGCATATGTTGTCTCAAGTGCTGGCTCCACTCTATCGTATTCCGACAGAGTCACGTCAGCCTGTTCAAGCGTTTCTTCTACTGAGCTTGCTTTGGTCAAGACCACTCGCTTGCGACCTTGGTCGTATATCGTGATGACCCGCTCACCGGCCGCAGGTGTCTCGGCAGTTGTCGCTGCACGCGCAGTATGTGTCAATCCAACAAGAGATCCAAGCAATATCAACAGTAAGCACGCAGCACGCAAGGATAGATGTCGTTGATAATATACAGTACTAATTTTCATACATGCTCGTACACACAGATCACTCTACCGAGGAAAAAGTTACTTTATTTATTCTATCAATTTCTGGGAGTTCAAACAAGCGAGCCACCGCCTCACGCACGAGTGGCTGAACAGGTGATGGCAAGCTGTGTGGCGCACACCAATCAGAGCGATAGATCTCGAACTTTTCTATATGCAGCATCTGTAGCTGAGCTGCCGACAGAACAGTGTAAAAAAGTGAGGCCGGGTAGCCCTGTACCTGTGTGGTACCAAGGGACTTCAGCGCGACAGGAGCAATATCAACGCCAAGCTCTTCGCGCAGCTCACGCGCCGCAGCTGCCGCCGGCTCTTCTCTCCGCTTCATGCCGCCACCAGGCAGCGTCCAGTTTCTATCACCGATCGCATTGACGACCAACAGCAGTTCGCCCGCAGGATTCATGACTACTACTTTTGCGCGCCGTGGCCGCAATGTAGCATTTATACACCCAAATGTCAGTAGGGCAAGTGGATTTACGAGTACCGCAAGGAAATAATAGATACGCATCATATACGTTCAAGACGAGCATATTCGACATTGAGCTTTTTGCGTTGTCCGTTGTCGAAATCTATCGTTGCCGCAAGCCCATCAACATCCACTACCGTGCCCTTGCCAAATGTAGGTGCTTTCACACGGTCACCTTCGCTCAGCATGACATCGTCGTAGAACTCATCTTGACTGTTATCGATGCGTGCTGGCTGCATATCTCCTTGCATGCCATCAATCTCTTTGAGGAAACGTGATGGGTCATTATAGTTCGTCTGCTGAAACTGCCGCCTACTTGCCGCATAGCTCAGCCAAAGCTCTTCGCGAGCTCTTGTCATACCAACATAGCAAAGACGGCGCTCTTCTTCTACGTCGTCGGCAGTGCCGTCGAACACACGTGCATGCGGCAAGATGCCTTCTTCCATACCTACCATATGTACCACTGGAAATTCGAGCCCTTTTGCCGCATGCAGCGTCATCAGTGTCACTTGCCCCTGCTCGGTAGACTTGTCTGTACTCGACATTAGCGCTACTTCTTCGAGAAATGTCTGCACGTCTACATATGCCGCAGCCTCAGAGATCAGGGCGCCAATATTTTCTATACGCTCATCGGCTTTCGGTGTACCGTCGTTGATATGATCGCGATACTTCGTCACATCATAGATATACTCTATAAGATCACTGGGCGGTTGATCTTGCAGTTTGACTTGAATAATTCTCAGTAGATCGCCGAGACTCGTGAGTGAGATACGAGCGCGCGGTGTGAGCTTTGTCACCTGCTCTGCATTTGCGAGTGCTGCAATTATATCGAATCCACTCGCTGCCTGCCACTGTAAAAATCTCTCGAGACTCTTGGCGCCTACGCCGCGTGCAGGCACATTCGCAATACGCAAAAAACTCGCGGTATCATACGGCTGATACGCCAACCTAAGATACGCGAGCATGTCTTTTACCTCGGCGCGGTCGAGAAAACGCATACCGCCGATAATCTGCACAGGGATAAATCGTTGTCGAAACACGCGCTCGAGTGCAAAACTCTGCGCGTTTGTGCGGTACAGCACTGCAAAATCATCGTATGTCCGTCCACCCAGATCAACCTGTGCGCTCACGTGCTCTGCTACCGCCGCCGCCTCTTCATCTTCGCTATAGTAGGCATGTACCTGCACCGGTGTACCGGCTTGACCATCGGTCCACAATTTCTTGTCTGTTCGCTGTGTGTTATGAGTGATCACTTGCGTGGCTGCATCGAGAATAGCTTGTGTACTGCGATAATTTTGCTCCAGCTTGATCACACATGTACCTGGAAAATCATGCTCAAAACGTAAGATATTTCGAAAATCAGCGCCACGCCAGCTGTAGATAGATTGCCAATCGTCACCTACAACACAGATATTTCTCTCATTGTTCACCAGCAATTTCACGATCATATACTGCGCCGCATTGGTATCCTGGTACTCGTCGATCAAGATATGCCGAAAGTGCTCCTGCCATTTCTTACGCACGCTTGCATCATCACGCAGTAAGCGAACAGTCTCTGTCAGTAAGTCGTCAAAATCTAATGCTTGAGCGGCGCGTCGACGCTTTTCGTATTCGGCGTACACTTCTGCAAGCATCTGCTGATACGGAAACTTAGCTTCTGCGAGCATCGTTTCCGGGTCGTTTAGTTTGTTTTTTTCCGCGGATATAATGCTGCTAGCGGCGGCCACCTTTAGCTGCTTGTCGGTGATTTCGAGGCTTTTGATCGCTTGCTTGATAACACTACGCCTATCGTCTTCGTCATAGATGACAAAATTTGACTTGAGGCCTATCGCCCCGCCATCAATACGCAGCAATCGCACACACACGCTGTGAAATGTACCCATCCATGGCATAAAATCGCGTCGCGATGCATCTTGCTCGACAAGTGTTGCGAGTCGCTCGCGCATTTCTCGCGCCGCTTTATTGGTAAATGTTACCGCAAGAATTTGGTTCGGCCATATACCCTGCTCGGCAATTAAGTACGCAATACGGTGCGTCAATGCTTTCGTCTTGCCGCTACCCGCACCAGCCAGTATGAGTACTGGGCCATCTGTTGTTTTCACCGCTTCTTGTTGCGGTGCATTAAGCCCCTGGAGAATGTTCATCTGTCTTATTATATCAGAGGTGAGACACCCAGCCTAGAGCGCTACAGGCAATACACCAGCCATCCAGGCAGCGACAGCCGCTGCAATAGCCGCAAGTATGATAAGAACTATAGCAATCACCCATCCCCAGCCAGAAGATTTCTTCGCAGGGTGTTCGATAGGATGTTGATATGACTGTGGATCAAAGATTGCACCTGTTTCGTCATCATCTGAAGATGATCGGAGCTGCTCTTTGTACTGTCTTGCTATAGAAGTAGGGCCGGAAGACTTTTCATCACCAGTACTCGGCGCGGGCGATTCTTGCGCAGTGCCTGATTCAATCTGCAGCAAACCTTTTTGAAGTTCTGCTGGGACAGGCGCTTCGTCGTTCTGAGGTATGTCTGCGATAGATGCGGCTGGTCGTGCAACCGTGGTATCGAGATTCGTTGCTCCCGCTTGTGATATTGCCGGCGCTCCAGACAATGGCTGCTCGGCAGAACCCAGTGGACGTTTCTGCACTTTAGCATCAGACAAGAAAGGTGAGCCACTTGGTTCGCTGGTTTGTTCGCCGACTGGTTTTGTGAGCGCCGCAGCGATAGCGTCTATATCTGCTGGAGCATCTGTGTGCGGCTGGTTGTTTTCAGGTAGCTGTTCTGGCGGCGTCACATCTTGCTGCGCAGAAAGATCCATAGGCTTCGGCAGCGACTCTTCTTGCGATGTTGCGTCAGATATGTCAACCTGTTCGGCATGAGTATCATGACCCTCGCTTTCAAGCAGCTCATTGATTGCCGCTTCGAGATGCACGTTTGTCGGCTGTGGCGTACTTATTTCAGAGACTGAGTGCTCTTCGAGTCGTTTCGGCTGGACTGGTGCACTCAAAGTTGGCGATAGTGTCGTGCCTGCGGTCGTAGCACTCTTTGTCTGTTGACCGGGGCGCAGCACATCCATAAACTTGCCTTCTCGATGTGGGATAGTTCGCTTTGTCGCAGGGGAGTATTGCGGAGCTGGGGTAGATGGAGGGGGTGTCGACTGCTCCTGCTCGGTATCATTTTTCTCAGGCGCAACAAGAGGCGTCGGGCGCTGCAATGTTGCACGTCCTGCTGTTGCACTTGGCATGATGCGAGCATGTACGGCGTGCGAAGAAATACTTGTCGAAGTGTCTTTCTGGTCGACGACAGCTTCCGCTTGAGGTTGAGGCTGCTCTACAGGCCGAGGAGGATCGGTGGCGGCTGGCTCGTCAAATGACTGGCTTCCACTACCAAGTACCGAGGCAACTGCCCGATCAAGCTCATCAAAATCAATATCTTTCATATCCCCGCCCGTCCTATTTTGTTGCTACGTTGTGTGCCTTTTTGATAATTTCAGCAAACTCATGATACTTGAGACTAGCGCCTCCCACCAAAAGTCCATCGACTCCCTTGATCTGGAGATAGTCACTTGCACTATCTGCCGTGACACTGCCGCCATAGAGTATTCGCACCGCTGCAGCTTTTTCTTTACCAAATAAATGGCGGATCTGGCTGCGAATCGATAGTACGGCATCAGCGACATCATGTGGCAGTGCATTGTCGCCCGTGCCTATAGCCCAAACTGGCTCATACGCGATAACGATATTGTCGATATCTTCGCTTGTGACATTTGCAAGCCCGCCGACAAGTTGATCGTGCAAGATATCACGGGTTTCGCCATTGGCTCGTTCACTCTTTGTCTCGCCAATACACAGCACTGGAGTAATGTCATTTCGGAGTGCGGCCTGTACTTTTTCTCGGGTATCTTTGGTTTTTTCGCCAAAGATGTGGCGACGTTCAGAGTGGCCAACAAGTCCGTAGTTCACCAGCCCACGCAGCTGAGTAGCGGACACTTCGCCAGAAAACGCACCGAAGTCGCGCCAGTAGAAGTTTTGTACAGCCAACTTCATCTTGTGGCGATTGATCTGCAAACTAAGCGGCTGAAGCGCCAGTGTAGTCGGAGCTACGACCACTTCTACGTCCCGATGACCTTGGATAGCGACATCGAGTTTATGCAAATACGTGCTCGCGTCGTGCACGTTAAGATTCATTTTCCAATTGCCAATGATGAGCTTTTTTTCTGAGGCCATGATGTACTACTGCTTATGCTTATTATTGTTGTTAGTGTACCCTATTTTCGCGCCTCGAGCAACGCCTCGACACCAGGAAGCGGCTTCCCGGCCATCAAGTCTAGACTCGCGCCGCCACCAGTCGATACATGCGAGAAACTTTCGCCGTCACCGCCGTCCCATTTCAGGACGAATTCTGCCGTATCGCCGCCACCGACAATAGATGTCATCCCGGGCGTAGAGGCGAGCGTGAGTGCAACACGTGCTGAGCCATGAGCAAACTCTGGCATCTCGGCAAGGCCAAGCGTACCATTCCATACAACTGTTTTTGCTTTCGCCAACTGATGCGTGAACTGTTCGATACTAAGATCGCCGATATCTGCAGCAATAGCGTCAGGCTGGATACTGTCGACTTTCTCGTTGTGTCGCTTAGAGGACGGATCTATCTTAGCGGTTACCGCAACGTCCACAGGCAGCACGATAAATTCATCTGGGTTGCCGTCTCCGACTTTTTTACGAACAGCCTTGTATATACTGTCCAGAGTCGCTTCTTGGTCGGGTTCGACTTTACTTTTACCAACATCGTACCCTTTGTAGGCTAAAAACGTATTCGCCATAGCTCCGCCAATAAATATCTTGTCGGCTACGTGTACAAACGCTTCGATAACCTTAATTTTATCACTCACCTTTGCTCCGCCCATCACCGCGTAGAGTGGTCGGTCAGGATCTTCCATCGCATGAGTAATAGTGCGCTCTTCGCGCTCGAGCAGTAACCCAGCGACGCTCGGCAAGAAATGCGTAATCGCCTCTGTGCTAGCATGCGCTCTATGCACTACACCAAAACCATCTTGCACAAAATAGCGTGCGAGTGAGCTTTTAGCGATTTTACCTGCAAATGTTTTGTCGTTGGCCTCTTCTTCTGGGTGAAAGCGAAGATTCTCAAGTAGTATAACGTCCCCCGCTCGAGCAGACTTCACCGCTTGCGTCACCTTGTCCCCGTAGCAGACATCGAGAAACACCACCTCTTCGCCCATTAATTCGCCGAGGCGCGCCGCGACCGGCGCAAGACTGAATTCCGGCTTCACCTCGCCGTCGGGGCGTCCAAGATGACTCATGACGACAATTTTGCACCCTTGTTCTTTCAAGTACTGCAATGTCGGGACACTCGCGCGTATACGCAGGTCATCACCTATCTTATCGCCACTCAGCGGCACATTATAATCCGCACGTACCAACACAACTTTGTCATGCAACGGCACATCACGCACTGTCAATTTTGAAAAACTCATATCCCACCCTTTTTTAACGTTAATGCTATTGTAGCATTATATCGTTTGGCTTAGCTATAGCCCTTGCGCCTCTGTTATAGAGATTTTTGACCTAGCACTCGTACACGAATTGTATCGGTTTCGCCCGTCACACCAGGCTGCAAACCACTCACGATCACGACGGACGTCGTATCTTTGTCGCCGAAAAATGCTTCATCGTTGAGACGTTTTGCGACATCGTAGCCAGCTTTTTCACCGTCTGGATGCACGAAGCTTTTATTAGCGTAACTCAGTGCAAGTTGCTGTGCGGTGCGTATTTCACTAGTGACGCTGATGATCGGCAAGTTAGGCCGGAACGCTGCGATAGACACGGCGGTCGCACCAGATTTTGTCTCGGCCACAATAGCTTTGACATTGAGCTGCTCGGCAATATTCACTGCAGCCGCGCTAATAGCGTTGCGCCGAGATATCGAATCAATAAGTACGCTGTCGAATGTTGCCACCGGAATATGCTCCTGCGTATAGAGAATGGTCTTTTTCATAGCAGCAACAGTTTCGATAGGAAACTTACCATTGGCCGTTTCATCACTGAGCATCACTGCGTCTGCACCAAGGATTACCGCTGTCGCGACATCGCTCACTTCAGCACGTGTTGGTTCGGGCGCATCTACCATGCTCGCCATCATTTGGGTTGCAACGATACTAAGCTTGCCATATCGACGACAAAGTTCGATAATCTGGCGCTGCACTACCGGCACTACTTCGGCACCAGCTTCTACAGCTAAGTCGCCGCGAGCCACCATCACACCGTCGCTCGCTTTAACAATTTCACGCAGGACATCGGGTTGTATCGCAACTTTTGTTTCGATCTTGGCCACAATTTGCGCCTCACTGCCAAGCTCTACTAGCATCTGGCGCAGTGTGTTAATATCATCTGCCGACTGCACAAAACTCAGCGCAACATAGTCGATGTCCGCTTTTGCGCCGTATTCTATATCGGCAATATCTTTTGGAGTTAATATGTCACCGCCGAAGTCGGTATCGGGAAGGTTGATACCTTTGCGGCTCATCAGCACGCCGTCGTTTTCAATACGCAGCTTTATGGCAGTCTCAGACATCACTTCGACAACTGTAGTGCGTACTTTGCCATCGAATATATAAATCGGCTCACCGACTTTAACTTTTTCAGCTAAGTTGTACTGCACAGGATAGACGTTATCGTGATGCTCAGCAGCATAGTCAAGTATAATTTCATCGCCCTTGTCCACGGCCACATTTTCATTGAGGTTGCCGAGACGGATCTTTGGGCCTTGCAAGTCTTGCAGAATCGCAACTGGCTTACGGGCTTTTGCGCTCGCCTGGCGAATCCACGGAATCTGACGCTCTGCGTCTTCGGGTTTTGCATGGCTAAAGTTCAAGCGAAAACCGTTCACGCCCGCATGCATTAATTCTTCTATTTTTTCGTAGCTGTCGACTGGAGGCCCGACAGAAGCCAAGATTTTGGTTCGTTTAAATATCATTTTTATACTATATCACTTTTCCACCTCTGATATAAGCCCTTGTTCGATAAGATTACGGTAGTTCCAGCTTCCCTCATGTTCGGCCTTATACGACCAATATGTATGTGCCGCCGCCCGCTCGTAAGCCGCCTTCTGTACATGATAATGCTCTACGCTCATTTTTCTACTAGGAGATACCACAAATCGCTCTCTTGCTCCATGCTCCAGCATCATATTCCACTCGCCGATTATCACAGGGTGAAACAGCTGTAGAAACTTGAGCATGCGGGCGCGTCGCTGTACTTTTCTGAAATATTGCTCCGGGTTATCGTATTTTTGCCAATCTGTGCCAAACGAATACCAGTGCACATCCATCATGGCGCGCTTACCACGCAACGCTCCGGCCATCAAGAGTGGCATAAATGCATCGGAAAATACAATATATATAGATTGGGGCAGTATCTTATCGAGCAACTTGTATGCGTTACGATAATAGCGGCGCAGCACCACCTGCTCGCGCCACGATGTCGCGATCGGCTCGTTTATAATCTCTATACCCCACAGGGCTGCTGAGTTTCCATAACGCTTCGCTGTGATTTCACAAAGCTCGAGAGACCTGCGTTGGAATTTTTCTTCCGCATACCACAATTTCTCGCCTTGTTTGCCGCTGTGCATCTTGCCGTTTTGCGAGCCTGGCAGGCCATGCAAGTCGAGCAGCACCTTCAGTCCATAACGCTCAGCCATACTCATAGCCCAGTCTAACTCTGTCAATCCACCCACGTACTCATCCGTCTCCTGAAAAAGCCAATAACCCACCGGAATCCTCACGAGCTTTACCCCGTGCGTCGCCATCCACACAAAGTCATCTTCGGTGATAAATGACTTACGGTGCTGCACAATACGACGTCTACCCTCTGCCGTCTGCGACAAGCTGTGTTCATCTACTGCATTGATACCGCGAAAAAGACTTGGCGTCATCCATTTTTCAACGACGAGCCAGCCACCAAGATTAATTCCACAAATCGCACTACGAGATTTCATATATTCTAGTATAGCGACTCTTTACTAGAGGCGGAAATTTTGGTATAGTTTGTGAAGCGAAATAAAAGCTTTTTTTATTACGCACATACATTGGCCTCATCGTCTAACGGTTAGGACACCAGGTTTTCATCCTGGCAATCGGAGTTCGATTCTCCGTGAGGTCACCAAAGTAGATTTACAAATAAGAAACAGCGTCCAAAGCTTACTAAATAAGTTAGGGCGCTTTTTCGTATCTGTTAATAAGTTCGATGCTCTTCTAAGGTATGTATAGACCAATCATTGACAATATAGTATAATCATTTTATGAAAATACCAGGATTACTGGGGCTAAGAGAAGTACCAGCTGAGGTACTAGTTAATAATTTCGAAGCTCGCACAACTGAGCTTTTCGAAACTGCCACTCGACTCGAAACGCCAGATGTGGTCGTGATACCGGCATGTAACGAAGAGCAGGATATAGCCGCTACGCTGTTAAGCTTATCTCGCTCCGAACGTCCAGTAGTGCCCATAGTCGTTGAGAACGGCAGTAGAGAAAAGGATAGAACATACGAGTATGCATGTCGAATGGGCGCCGTAGTGCTGCAGTGCGCTCCTGCGAAAATGCGCGCTACTCAGGTCGGCCTGGCAATGAGCCGTGAACTTTTTCCGGCTCAGCCAGTAATACACTTTGGAGACGCCGACAATCTTTATCCAGCCGCCACAGTTCCTGCGATTTCGATGGCGACACAAAGAACTAATGAGAGTAATGGCGGTAATGGCGCACTCCAATTTGGCTTAGGTGTATACGACCACGGTAGCAGCCCGGTCGTTGACGTCATGCGTAGCGGTCGTCTAATACGAAAAGCGGTCCAACGTAAAATCAAAGGTGAAACACCAATGCCCTACGGCTTTAACTACGCACTACACATTGATAGTGATGAGACAATTATTGACGCAATGAATGCAATCGACCCGTTGCTATTCGTGCGTGAAGAATCAGAGATTTGCAAAGCTGCACTTCAGTCAGGATTGGCTATCGACCAGCTGGTAAGTCTAAATGCATTCGTCTTTACAAGAAGTGACCTCATTAAAAGCCGTGCAGAGTGGAGTGAATTCAAAGGTGCCTCGATGGACACCAAAACCAAGTACTATAAGCGAAACTATCCTGATGTAGACTTTCTACCAAACTCTGAGGGTAGGTAGGTTCTACTCTACTAAGGGATGTAACTGCCAACTGCTACTTCACCTGATCTCATAACCATATTTTCTACTAAGTGACTCAAGCTCAGGCACGCCAAATTTCTGTGCCATTTCTTCAAACTTTACGACCTTATCGGGGCCGAACTGAGCGATATCTTGTCCGTACCATTCGAAACTATTGAGGTAAGGTGGTGTGGTTTTCGAGTGGAACTTGTCGGCGTACATGATCAATAATTCTTCATCAGTTTCAGCCAGATAATCTGTGACTGGCAATGGGTGTTTTTGGTCGATCACATCCTGCTTCGTAAGACCTACGCCAGTATGATGCGCAGCAAATCGCCACACCTTCTCTGGAAATCCCTCCTTCTTCAAAATAGCTTCACCCTCGGTACCGTGCGTAATATAGCTCACTCCCTCACGCAGCTTGCTATCTGCATCAAATAAAGGATATACACCGATGTCATGCAGCATTGCACCGGTTGTTACGAGCCCGATATCTATGTTACATGTACCTTTAGAGTTAAGTTGTATAGCGATATCGCGGACGATTTGACAGTGAGTAAACACCAAGTCGTACACCTCGTCTGAAGGTGCATATTTTCGGTGTAGCGCTTCTATCGCGTCTGGTGTGTAAAACGTATTCACGTATACTATTGTATAGCGTAATACCGTTATCGGATAGCGGCCAGAGAAGCGCCATCAAAAGCGTAAAAGCACTAAAATTCGCAGTAATCCCATCCTGCTTTCACACAGTCGTTTAGCGCACGCGCCGACCTTTCTCCTGCGGTCTCTGTATTGACATACACTACTGCCGCAAAAATAATGGCTGCAATCATCCAGAAGCATGCAGCCGCAATCTTCATTTTTCTACTTACTTTGTTGCGCAGCAGTAGCATGCCACTCACCAAAACAACCAGAAGTGCAAGCAAGATCAGCGCACCAGGCCATAGATAGTCCGGCGTAAGTAATTCATCGCACGCACCTGCTATACCTCCGGCACATGCGCTAGCTCCTTCATTCATGTCCAAAGCATAGCATCATACGTACACAAAACCAACCAGATGACCCTACACTCTTTTGACTAACTACTACTAACGTCCACATACGATCAAAACTACGCACTTAACAGTTAATGGCATATAATAAAGCGCATGCCGAGTTACACACTTATAGCTGGATTGCTACTATATTTTTTGGTGGTCAACATGTCGGCTTCACTGCGCATCAAACCACTTACCGCAAGTCTCATCGTTGTTCTTGGTTACTTTGGAGTGTCGTCTTTTATCCGAGGTATCATGCTGGTTGCGTACGATGCGCCGCTTTGGCAATTATTTGGTGTCGTCCCGTTAGCGACGGTGGCGCTACAAGGCGTCATTGCGCTGTTTGTTTTTCGCAAACTCGACGATAGCGATGATTCATATGTCTCATGGCTGCTCTGGGGCACGCTGGGTGCTGTCGGTATATTTTATATCGCGCCAGCCGTGAGTATGAGTCTATTTGGTGGTCTGTGATTCTTTCGCCTTTATTGCCGCCTGCACAATGTGGTAGACAACTAGCATATGAAGCGCCAGTATAAAAACGACAACCATAGCATGCATGTATTCAATAAATTTCAATATGGCAAACAGTGTCACCCCCACGACCGCAATAAGTTGTACGTATACGCGACCGGGCGAATCTAGTACTCTGTCAATTAAACCGCGTGTCCGGGTGTAAAGATAGTACAACATCGCTCCGGTAGCCAGTACCGCGAGTAGTGAAAATGTCACACCGAACAACACTCCCCCTGCGGACGAAAGATCAAACGCTGTCACATGTGGCACTATTTGCTGCACCCCTAGTATTGTTACAATGCCCAGCGTAGTCCACCCTCCAACCTTGGCAGGTACATTCTTTGGTCGACGAGTTAACTCGCGCTGTACTCGCTCTGCCTGAAGCTCGTCGTATGTCTTTGGGGTCGGATATATAGAGGCAATATCTTTTTCGCTCAACTTGTTCATACGTACCAATATACTACATCATTTATCAAAATATAGTTTGCCAGAAAAAGAAAGAACCCCGCAAAATAACGCGAGGTTCTTCCTTCGAGCGTTAAAGATGCGGAGCTGGTTTGCAAGTTTGCTCAGCTGAAGCAAACTCGCTGCGCCGGAGAGTTGCTCACATGGCAGATGAAATCATGACCACCGGTAACTGTGCCGGAATATGCAGTCTGGCCCCAGCTGCTTGTGGTGCCGCCGCAACCCACATGCACTTTGTACGACTCACCAGAGGCGATATCGCCCTTACTGTAGCTTGCCCTGTGCGGCTGGCCCGAAAAGCGAGACCATGACGCAAATCCGTCGTGAGCGTTGTTGGTGGAATTGATCCACACACCCACTACCGGATATGCAGAGCCGGCGTCACATTCGACAGTACCCGAGACGGCCGCTTGTGCAGGAGGAGCCCCCACGATACTGATGGACGCAGCCATGAGGACAACGCCGATGGGTGCCAATATCTTGGAACGAAAACTGTTCTTCACGCGCACTCCTATGTTGTGTGCCGGACTACATACTTTGCAATCCACGGATTAATTTAGCACAAAGTTCTATGGATGTACATAAATACTCACCCTGGCGTGTAGTATTACAAGGTTTATTCTTCGCGCATATCGCGCATAGGACTGCGGTAAACGTTACGCAGCAAAGGGAAAATAATACTAAGTATCCCGACAGAGAGACAGGCAGCAGCCAACAGTATAAGTTGCTGGCTATTCATCTCAATCAGAGTCGCCGTCTTCGACATAGATAGATCACTGAATGCATATTGCGCCCGAGCAGTCAGGTCCGGTGCGTACTTATAATCTATGAAGAATGCCCCAGCGAAGCCAAGTCCAGTTGCGCAAACCGCGACCAGCAGTGACAGTAAAGATGCGTACAACAAATACACCTGTGCAATGTCAATGCGGCTAAATCCTATAGCCCGAAATACCGCAGTCTCATGACGGCCGTCAACGATAGTGCGACCTATAGCTATATACATGATGATTGTCGCCAGTACAATCACAATTAACATTGCATAGTTAAACCAATGCGAAGTTTTGATACGAATGTCATCGAGCGCAACACTGTTGCTAAATGCCAGTGAGGCCTGATAAAGACGCCCCGTAGGCTTACAGGTGCCATCGCTTTGCGTAGCACAGCTCTGCTCATTGATAAATCTTTGCGCGTTATTACTATTTGTGAATTCTACAAACCGCTGCTTGTTATCCTCATTGCCAAACAGGTATGTAGGTGTATAGGTAAACAAATCTTTGTATTTGTCTTTGTCTGGAATTTTATCGTATAGCTGGCTAGGAATTATTTGCTGAATACCGTTAGTTGCCAAAAGCGAATCTAGAACATCACCAAAATTGCGCACTTTTACTGCGGACTGGGCATTCTCTTGACTTGTTTGCGACGATTCGGTCGGTGATATACCGACAACCTTAAACGATACAAAGTAACTGCTGGGAACTTCTTTCTGGCCAAATGTGCTATCAAATAGAGCTTTATTTTCATCTTGCGTCTTCTGATTCATAGTACGGGTGTCGCTCAAAACAGTTGGCTCAGAGCACGCTTCTGGGTCGGGCAGTTCATAAATTTGTAGTGGATATTGAAAATCTTTTGCTGTTTTATTTGCTTCGAATTCTTTTTGTCCTTGAATAGTTTGCTGAATGAGCGATTTTGACGAGCTATTTCGATAGCATGCCTGGAACGATAAATTGACCGCTCTGGTGCGTACAACCTTAAGACGATCAGATTTTTCTCGAGAGCTAGCGTTAGCCGACAGCGGCTCGAGACCGAGGAGTTGTTCAATGCGATTCTGCGGCAATACTACAGGTAAGCTTCCGTCTATTGGCTGCCAGCCACCGTTCTCTGGCAACAAGAACGGTCTATTAATTTCAGTTGGCGCGAGAGTCATCTGCATACCGTCGACGATTGGAGTTTTATAATTTTCATTAAATGCCACATCGTCCAACTCATCATAGAATACCTCTTTGCCATCAGGTAAAACTTCGAGAGAAGCGTTACGTTCTATATTGAAGTGACTCATTGAAAAAAAATTAGTCGCTCCATACTTCTTTGCGGTTGCAGTCAGTTCTGCGTCATCAAATGAAGGTTCATGGCTGTATTTTTCTTCCAATAGTTCACTTACTATCCCATTCTGATCATTTAAAGTAAGCCGTTCTTCGCCATCACTGGCTATTGAGTAAGGCGGCTGATCGCTTGCCTGAGTATAGCTTACGCCTAGGCGCTCGGCCTCCGCAATCTTTTGCCGAACTAAGGCAGCATATCGCTCCTTCGCCTCACCAACAAGCACAGGGTCCCGCAGGGTGCTACTTAGAAGCAATGGATCATTGATAGCTGGGTAAACACTGACGATATACCGACCTGTCAGGCCGTCATTACGGAAACTATCAATACTTTTATATGCGCCGTTCACGACAAGAGATGTGGCCACTAGGACTCCAAACAGTAAGCTTGCAAGAAAAACAGTAGCAAAAGTGCGCATTTTACGGGAACGTAGCTTTGCCGTCGCAAGCACGATAGAGTCCGATATAGTAATCATGAGATCTTGCCGTCCTGCATAACAATTACACGATCAGCTCGAGCAGCAATCTCTTGATCGTGCGTCACAATTATAATTGTAGTCCCATACTCATTGCGGATATGATCAAATAAATTGATTATACCGTTACTATTTATTGAATCGAGATTACCTGTAGGTTCATCCGCTAGTACAATACTTGGGTTATTCACGAGTGCTCTTGCGACTGCAGCGCGTTGTATCTGTCCTCCCGAAAGCTCTTTCGGCATATGATCAAGTCGCTCCGAAAGTCCAACCTGGCTACTAAGCAAATTTATACGTGCAGTACGATCAGAGCGCTTCGTGCGTCCAGGCATGGCTGCTACTTCAAGGTTTCTTTGCAATGAAAGGAACGGCTGCAGGTAGAAAGATTGGAAAACAAAGCCAATTTTTCGATTACGAAAACTAGACATTTTCTTATCGTTCATACTATCAAGGCGTACGTTATCTACTACTATCACACCTGATGTTTGCTTATCCAGTCCTCCAATAAGCTGCAGAAGCGTACTCTTACCACTACAGCTTGCTCCGGTTATAGCAACAAACTCACCACGATAAATCGTCAACGATACGTCAAGTAAGGCGTGGATTTTCTGGCTACCAGCCTTATAACTTCTTGAAAGATTCTCGGTAGCAACTGCAATCTCAGACATTGAGGCAGCATCGCTTAAAGTCGCGTGCAATTCATTTCTATTGATCAATTCATCTACATTCATATTTATATTATTCACGCTCATTATGCTATTGCTTTACTATAAAGTAACGGGGACTTGTATACAACATAGATGCATGTCCGCTAGTATAGTTAGTTCACGATTGACACTCTAGCGCCTTTCGCCCACAATAACATACAAGTATATAAGCGAGGATTCTGATCGTATGGGTAATTTATTGTTGAGGCTCGGAGAGCGAGCGTTTGAGCTGAAATGGCTAGTGGTCACGGTGTGGATAGTGATAGTAGCCGCACTTGGCACCGGGGCATATATCTATATGAAGCCACCGACCAGTAATATTTCCATTCCTGGTACCGAAGCTCAAAAAACGTTCGACCGCTATGGCGAATTGTTCCCCGATGACGGCAAGGCCTCTGGCCGCATCGTCTTCTCGAGCGAGCAAGGTACTATCGCGGACAACCGCAAAGATATCGACACCCTACTGAACAAAATAGCCGATGTCGACAATGTCACCTCTGTGATCAGCCCATTTGATAACCCCGAAGGTATATCAAGCAACAATAAAATTGGATACGCTGTCATCCAGCTCGAAGGTGAGATAGGCTCCGTTGACAAGGCGACGACAGATAAAGTCGAAGAGCTCGTCAACGCCAGTAGTGCATCGAACCTACAGATCGAACGTGGCGGCGACCTTATCCGCAAAGTTCCCGATGAAATACTAGGTGTTGGTGAAATTGCCGGCGTGCTCATCGCACTTATGGTGCTCGTTATCACACTCGGCTCTCTCGTCGCTGCCGGTATGCCTATCATCACCGCACTTATTGCGGTTGGTGCAAGCGCAGCAGGCCTATTCTCGCTCAGCCAGGTCATCGAGGTGAATGCAACCACCCCGGCACTCGCAATCATGCTTGGACTTGCTGTTGGCATCGACTACTCCTTGTTTATCATCAATCGCTATCGAAGCCTATTGCTCGAAGGATATGACTACAAAGCAGCCTCTGCAAAGGCCATCGCTACCGCAGGTAGTGCTGTGCTATTCGCCGCCTCTACTGTAGTCATTGCGCTCGCATCTCTTACCGTTGTACAGATTCCGTTTATGTCGACCATGGGCCTCACAGCTGCAGCTACCGTCGCAGCCGCGGCCATCATCGCCATCACGCTTGTACCAGCGATGCTTGGTATTGCCGGAACACGCATTTTCCGTGGCAAGACACGTGCCGCAATCACCGCAGCGCAAAAGCGCGGCGTCAAGCACGACGAGCACGCTCCTCACACATCGAAAATGTGGCGCTGGGGCAATATGCTGACGAAATATCCGTACGCAGTGATTGCAGCGAGCGTCCTGATCATCGGTGTTATCGCGTGGCCTATCAAAGACATGCAACTTGGCTTGCCGACCGATGAGTTTGCAGCTAGAGACTCTACCGAGCGCAAAGCGTACGATCTGATGGCAAAAGGCTTTGGCGACGGCGCCAGTGGCCCACTCCTCATACTAGTAGAGGACATGCCAGCTACATCTGACGAAGACCGTGATGCAGTACGGATACCTATCATGCAAGAGTATGGCAAACAAGTAACTGAGCAAACAGCTGCGGCAGAAGCATCAATACGTCAACAAGCAGCGCAGGTTGCCTCGCCGGAGCAGTACGCTGCACTCCAGCAACAGATTGCAACTATGCAAGCAGAAGGCGAAAAACAAAAGCAGGACGCACTCAAAGAAATCGAGAAGCAAGTTGCGCTTTATGCACCGCTCTACCAGTACCAACAAGTTGCCGAGCGTATTGCCAAGCTAGACAACGTAGAGCTCGCCATGCCAGCAGCTACTGCAAAAGACGGACGCGTCGGGGTTATTCAAGTCATACCAAAATCTGGCCCTTCAGACCAAGCTACTATAGACCTAGTGACTAACTTGCGCTCTGGCGACACACAAAAAGACGCACTCAAGCAATCCGGCGCAACGTTTGGTGTCACCGGCTCGACGGCTTCGCAGATAGACATCAATCAGAAGCTGTCAGACGCACTACCTGTGTACCTAGCAGTCGTGGTAGGCCTGTCGCTCGTACTCCTCATTGTTGCCTTCCGCTCTATCTTGGTGCCACTCAAAGCAACGCTTGGCTTCTTGCTATCTGTTGCGGCCATGTTCGGTGCGCTCGTAGCGGTATTCCAGTGGGGCTGGTTTGGTATCGCAGATGCACCAGGGCCTATCGTCAGCATGATACCTATCATTGCTATCGGCATACTATTTGGCCTGGCCATGGACTACGAGTTCTTCTTGGTATCTGGTATGCACGAAGCGCATCAGCATACGCGTGACTCGCACAAGGCTGTGTTACGCGGCTTCCACCAAGGCGCAAAAGTCGTCATCGCTGCCGCAGCTATCATGGTATCGGTGTTCGCGGGCTTCATCACCAACCATGACGCAACCGTGCAGGCTATCGGCTTTGCGCTCACGGTAGGTATCTTTGTCGATGCGTTCATCGTGCGTATGACTATAGTGCCAGCTGTCATGCATTTACTTGGTAACAGCGCATGGTGGCTACCAAAATGGCTCGATCGTATAGTACCGCACATATCTATCGAAGGCGACTCAAAGCATAAGTAGCTTGCTTTATAGTAAGCTTTAGTGCATTACTATTGACTTTTTACTGCTTTTGTGATAATATGCAACTAGCAGTGGAGAGTGTGTGAGACATCGCATCTTCACCTTGGGAACGTTAAAAATCAGGCTATGTCTTGTATATAGTCTGCAAACGTAGCAAAAAACTCACCGACCACACGGCGCGATCGTGGGTTTTTTGCTGCGTTTGCAGCTGTATGTTGAGTTCTTTGTAACAAAAGATACTCCATACAAGACGTGAACTAGTAGAAAAACTTCTGCGTTTTCTCTCCAGGGGAGCAGCATGCCGACCGATGAATTGTTCGTCGTGCGACACGCTGTTCCCTAACCTGGGGCAGTTACCGCGGATGCGGTGTTCAAAAGACCCGCGTCCGCGGGCCCCGAGATGGAGGAAACATGAAGACAGCAGCAGCAACCGGCGTAATCGTCGGCCTCATCGTCGGTATTCTGTTCGGTGGCGCCCAAGGCGTCAACGGACTCGATGTCGGGATGAGCTGGGACAAATTCAGCGGTCACTACGAAGGCGGCTGGCGTGTGGTTTTCACAGTACTCGCCATCGTCGTCGCCATCGTCGTCGTAGTAGTACTCGGAGCAGATGGATGGACACGCAGAGAAGTAATCTTCTGCGCTGGTCTCCTTCTCACCTTCGGCTACATCGCATACACGGACGGATGGTTCTCCGGCGCATGGAACAGTGTCTTCGACACTACCACGCTCTGGTTGATTCTGTTCTTCTTGGTGCCCGCTATACTCACAATCGTGAGTGTGCAGATCGCCAAGGGACTGCGCTCCGCACGCAACATCATCGCCGACACCGTCGATTGATGAACAACTCCGGCGCGCAGCGCCACACTGAAAGGTAGAACCCATGAATCGGTCCCGGCAGGCAAGGACTCGACGTATCACGGCTATCGTCGCGGCACTGCTTGCGCTGATCTTTGTGATCAGCGCATGTGGTGGCAACAGCGAAGGCTGGACGCCGACCAACCTCACGGGTACGGGCAATGTCGAACAGGTCGCTTGCGACCAGATCGACTCCGCCAAGAATACCGTGAACGAAGCAGAGAGCAAGGGAGACACTTCGACGCTTGCCACCATCGGCCTTTGGGTCAATGGCAAGCTCGACGAGAACGCACTCAACGAAGTGCGTGATCGGCTCGACAAGTGGAAGGAGAAGTGCTCACAAGGGCCTCCGCCGACCACCACGAGCTCGGTCGCAGCGGTCTCGGACTGTGTCGACGAATTCGTCGTCAAGCTCGACGCTAACGTCGGCGGTAGCCTCTTCTCTGAAGGCATCAGCCCCAAGAGTGAGGATGCTAAGCGAGAAATTCTCGCCAAGGCAAAGGAGGACCCTCGGGTCCTCCAGGTGTACTACAATGCATCCCCGCGCGGTCAGAAGACAGGCACCATCCAGAAGGCAGAGGATATCGCTCCTCTCCAGAACGGAGCCTGCTACACCGAACAGGGTCGCAAGTGGTACGCATCGTGGGCAGCAGACTGGGAGCTCGTCGAAATTCGCAATGACACGCTCCCGGCCTATGGCACCAACACTGGCGCCGTGCCGAACGGACAGGCGTTTCAATCTCAGGGAGCAATCCCTGCCGGAACCGCTTATCTAATCGTGCAGTATGATGCCACGGGCAAGGAAATTGGTCGTTACTGGATCCGCATCGAATGCGGCAATCCTGTCGGCAAAACCCCCTTCCCTGGTATCGGTGGTCCACCTCCGGGTGCGCCTCCGATTGTCACGGTACCCCCAACAGGTGGACCTCCGCCGACGGAACCGCCCCCTACAGAGCCGCCGCCGGTCATCACGACCACGCCGCCTCCGCCGCCGCCAATCGATGACAAGGTGCCTACCCAGGCACCGATTCACGATGGAGGAACTGGGGTGGTGACAGCTCCGGTTTCGCCGCCTACCGCAGGACAGCCGTCCTCGGTAGCTCCGGCTCCGCAGCCACCGCCAGCACCGGTGGTCGTCACACCTCCACCGGTGATCACACAACAGCCACAACCGACGGGTCAGCCGACCCAGACCGTGGCACCGTCCACTCAGCCGCCCAACAACGGCACAGTGGTTCCAATCCCAGGAGGTGATTTCGGCTAGTTCACGTCTACGCTGGACGCCAGCTCTACCGCCCCACCAGGGCGACTAGAGCTGGCTCCGGCTAGACACTCTATACGCCAGACATAGCTTGATTTTCTATATTCTCGCTGCACATTAACAATTCGGTCAGTCTGAATCATAAGCATTATGATAATATAGTTGACATATTGCAAATAAGAATATATAGTAATACACGAATTTAATAGTATCGATCTCACTGCGAGGCAGATCGATATGAGAGGAGACAACTATGAGTAAAGCACTTAATATGTTGCGCCGAGTGAATACACGTACTGCTGTGTTTGTCGCTATAATAGCGGCAGCAATAGTAGTACCTGCATCTCTCTACGCATGGGGCCCAGAACGCGCTACTTTTACGGAGCAAGATCCAGCACCATATGTAACATTTAACTCAATAACAAATAACACCAACTACGGTGACGAACGTGACTTTGTCATGATCAAAGAAGCTACTGCGCCAAACAGTACATGGTCTAGCACGGCGACAGCCGAAGAAGGCAAAGAATACACTGTACGTATGTATGTGCACAACAATGCGGCAGACCACCTCAACTTGGTCGCAGAAAACGTACGTGCAAGCGCATCGATTCAGCAAGGTACAGCAAAAAGTATCGGCGTGAGCGGCTTCATCAATGCAAGCAACTCAAACCCAGGCCAAGTATGGGACGACGCAAACTTGACATCTGACAAAGATTTCAACGTTAACTACGTACCTGGCTCAGCTTACTACCGTAACAACATCTTTACAGATGGCACTGCACTTCCAGACAGCGTCATGACGAGTGGCGGCGCGCTACTTGGCTATGACAAGCTCGATGGTAAGATTCCAGGCTGTTACAAATACAGTGGCTATGTCTACTTCAAGATAAAACCACAGTTTGCACAAACAGCACCTGACTTTTCTGTTAGTAAGCAAGTTCGAAAAGAAGGCGCAACCGATGGATTCAAAGAAACTACTGCCGTCAATCCTGGTGATACAGTTGACTATCGCATCGAAGTGAAGAACATGGGCTCTGAAGTACTTAATAACGTTGCCCTAAAAGACCAGCTACCTACTGGTGTAAGCTTTGTACCAGGTACAGTAAAGATATTGAATGCAAATAACCCTAGTGGTGCGTACATTCAAGATGGCGATCAGCTTGTTTCAAGCGGGATTAATATCGGCCACTACACACCCGGATCAAATGCACTTGTTGTCTTCAAGGCAAAAGTAGGTACTAACGAAGCACTTCCAACTTGTGGCATGAACACACTCACGAACACTGCGTCGGCACAACCTGAAGGGCAAAACCCTAAAGACGACACAGCGGATGTGACCGTTCCCAAGGAATGTCAGCCACAAGCAACCTACGAGTGTACAGCACTCGCCGTTAGCAAGCTGAGCGACACTAAGTTCAAGTTTGAAAGTGGCTACACTGTAACAGGTGGTACATTTAAGAGCGTAAGCTACGTTGTTAAAAACGAAGCTGGTGCAACTGTTGCGACAGTAAACGGTACGCCAAACGCAGCTGAATACACACAGGTAACTCCTGGCAAATACAGCGTCCAAGCTACAGTTACTTTCACGGTCAATGGCCAAGATGTAACTGCAACGAGCGATGCATGTAAAAAAGCCTTCGAAGTACCTGCAGAAGAAGTAAAAGACATCCAAGTCTGTGATCTTGCCTCGAAGCAGATCATCACTATCAAAGAAAATGAGTTCGATGAATCAATCCACTCTATGAACTACGACGACTGTAAAGAAGTTCCTACCGACTTGATCGTGTGTGACCTTACTACAAAAGAAATCGTTACTATCAAAGAGAACGAATTTGATTCAAGCAAGTATTCGACTAACCTCGATAACTGTAAAGAAACTCCTGAGACACCAGTGACTCCTACTACACCAACCGAGCTTCCACAAACTGGAGCAGGTAGCGGTGTACTGACAATCGCTGGACTTGCAACCCTCGCACTTGTGCTTGGTTACGCAGTCACAGGCCGCCGAACACTCGGCTAATACGAGACTGACCGCTCTAAACCTTTAACTGACCCGTCAGTTTCACATCAACCACCTCTGGTATACGGAGGTGGTTTTTGGTATAGTGTGAATAATGAGTAAGCAAAAAAAGAAGCGTAACAAAGCATATACAGGGGCAGGTTCTAACGCCGCGCGCCCTCAAACTATTCGCATAGAAGCAGTACAACGCAATCGTGCGCAGCTTTGGTGGCACGAGCGCAAACGAGTCCTCAAACCAGCGCTCATCGCATCAGCGATAGTCATCGTTGTCGCGTACCTGCTCTACGAACTACTTAGTTTGATCTTTGGCTAGTAGCTTTTCTATCGGCAAGCTAAAGCCAAATGTACTTCCCTTGCCTTCTTGTGAGTGGAATATAATATCACCCTTGTGCTCGGCGACGACTTTCTTCGCCAAATACAGCCCTACGCCTGTACCGTCTGGCCGACGATTGCGCGCATTGCTAGCTCGGTAAAACTTACCAAATAGCTGGCTTTGTGCTTCTTTTGGCACGCCGATACCCGTATCGCTTACTTCGAACCTGAGATTGCCCGCCTCTTCGTAGAGACGCACATCGATCACAGAATCTGGATTTGAATAATATATCGCATTGTCGATAAAGTTCATGACAACCTGGCGCAGTTTACCTTCGTCTACTGCCATCGATGCGGGCAAGTCACCCTCTGTACGCAGCACGAGACTCAGCGAATGTGCCTCGGCGGTGCTTTGCAATACGCCCACCTCATCGGTAATCATCTTCACTACATCACTCTCGTGCCTGTCTATGACAAACCGGCCAGTCTGCAGGCGCGACATATTTAAGAAATCTTCTATCAAGCTCACCATACGCTGGCTACTATTAAAGGCTTCGTTCAGCAGGTGGCGTTGTTGCGTATTTACCTTGCCCGCATCGCCGTCCAGCACCATGCTGATATACCCTTTCACGCTGGTGAGCGGTGTACGAAGTTGGTGCGATGCGATACTCAAAAACTCGTCTTTGACTTCGTCAATCCGGTGCAACTGTTGGTTACTATGTCGCAGCTCACTTGTCGCAGAACTTACCTCTTTACGCAGGCGCTTATTGAACTCTTTAATCTCATTAAAGCGTAGGCCGTTCTGCACCGAAAGCGCCAATTCGTCGGCAGTCGTAGCGAGTAGCTGCATATCTTGCTGACTGTATGGCAAGCCATTGTTGCGCTCCCCGAAGAACACCACGCCCACCTGCTCACCCTTGACCATCAGCTGCACTATCACCTCTGCGCCAGACTCTTCGGCTATCTGACGCGTCTCAAACTTGGCGATGTCACCCACTCGGGTCGCCCTCGGCAAATCGGCAAGTATATCTTGTACTGTCTCAAGCTGCTGCTTGTAGCGCTTTGGCGTATGTCGACTTTTCATGTTTCGCACAAAATGATATGTCTTACCTTGAGCCGACAACACATAAAGTGAAACATACGATGGGCCAAGCGCGTCAACCAACACCGCCAGCGACTTAGTCACCACCCGACTCAGATCGATTTCGTTTGCTGTCACTGTACTAAACTGTTGCAGTACCTCATTGAAGCTGTAGTCTCGGTGATAAAAAAACCGATACGTCAGATTGTCAAACCACTGACGCAGCGGTGCGACACTCAGCAAAAGTAGCAATGCGGAACCGAGATAAAACAACTGCTGCGGTGCGCTCGGCTGATCTGCGCCAAACAACACACCACCAATACCGAATATCATGGCGGCGTAGAGCAGAATCGTCACACCAATCATGGCAATATAGCCAACCGAGCGAGCCAGTACGGCACGCACATCGAAAATTCCTTGCTGCGTCAAAACATACAAAAGATACATAGTAAATATCAATGTAAACGGCGGCCCCATCCAGATATCGCTATAGTTGCCCGCAAGTGGCAAGATAATATCGAAGTACATGCCCGCAATCGACACGATACCAAGCGTATATATCATAGCCAACACCTGATGTGAGTATTTTTTCGACCTGGTGCTTCGAACTGTTCTGTAGCTTCTACCGAGCCGCAAAAATGCAACAGACACCAACCCGGCAAACAATACAATATACGCCAAGTATTGCACCTGATTAAGCTCTACCGTGTTGTGTATGGCAGCAGTAGAGACACTCTGTATCACACCACTGCCAGGTATGAGACATAGTGCGATACCGCTGATGAATAACCCCCATACACAAGTCCGCTCAGTGCGACTTACTTGCCGCTGCACGGGGTAGTACTGTGCAAATTTATAAAGCCCGAATGCCATCACGAGTGCTGTCACGTAATAGAATCTTGCAAATAGCTCAGCCAGGTCCGCGCGCTCCTGCAGCATAAACAGCAGCATCAACAAACTCCACGCCCCAGCGCCTATCGTCATCCAACCCGCCCAGATGTTGATTGGTCTTCGCTTGTGAGCCACGACAAGTAGCGCTCCGACAGATAGCGCGACAACAGCACAACAAAGTAGCAGTATCGTGATAGGATATATCAAGTTTGAACCTCGTACACTGCATATACGTTGTCATCGGGCAGTATGATAGCCAGACGCTCGAGCGGCACCTTTGCGAGCTCACATATCGCCACCACTTCTTCCTGCTCGCGCACTATCACTCCGGGCCAACCCATACCATGACGGTGTACCGCGAGATGCGGATGCGAAGGCATCATATTGGTGAATACGACAGTACTGCCGACAGGGAGACTGCGGTAAATCGTGCCAAGCAGTAAGGCGGCATCTTTTTTCGGCAAATATTCAAATAAGCCCATGATATCGACAACAGATGGCTGATACTGTTTGACGTAGCGCGTGAGCCGATCAATCTCCAAGATTACATTGACATGCTCGGTTCGCAGCAAATCTTCTTCGATATGGTAGCTCGCTGCCGTCGTACGCGCTGCCACAAGCGCGTCTTTGTCTAGGTCTATCATGAAAAACTGCACGTCACCAGGAAGCAACCTAGCCGCATCAAAGGTCGCCTGTCCGACGCCACACGCGATGCTCATCCAGCGAACTGATGCAGCATCTTTGTGTCGCGTGGATATTTTCCAAGCCATCGCATACGCTCGCGACCGCACACCAACGCCATCGCTTGCATGTCGAAAAAATGATCGAGCCAGTGGATCGAGCCATTTGCCATTTTTAACATATTTTTTATCTGGATCGTACGCATGGTACGTCACGAATCCACCAGGCATATATTCGTATAGTGCGCGCATGGCCGGCGATAAGTAGACAAATGAACGCGCTATATTGATACGACTGTCGAAGCGTTTGTGCGGCCGCTTATGCAAGTAACGCGTGAGAATGTTGCCCGACGAGCGAATCACACTCCGTTCGATTATGTAACGCCTGCGAGAAAAGCGATCCCGCACATGAATATGCTGCACCTTATAACCAGAAGTATGTGTTTCTGACCCAGTTACAGTAAGCGTGAAATATTCGTAATTTTTCATCTCTGGTGTCCTCACGTGCAATACCTTGTCTACCCATCTCGCTTATTCTTTGCTATAGTATACCCTAGATATGACCAAAATTGCGATAATCGAAGACGACTCAGCTATCCATCAAATGTACCGCATGAAATTTGAGAGTGAAGGCTTTGATGTCCAGCTCGCGGGCGATGGTCGCAGTGGCGTGGCACTCGTCAAAAACTTCCACCCAGATCTCGTACTCCTCGATATGCAAATGCCCGAAGTCGATGGGCTTACTGCACTGCGCGAAATTCGTAGCAACGAGTGGGGCAAGCATATCCCCGTCATCATACTGACAAATCTTGGCGAAGAAGAATCACCAAAAGAGCTTAAGTCGCTTGGTATCAACGGCTACATAGTAAAAGCAGAGCTCACCCCTCGCCAAGTTGTGGCACGCGTCAAAGACGTACTCGCGAGCGTCTAGCTCAACCTTCTGTGCGCATGCGGGCAGCGCGCAGTACATTGTCAAACAATGCAGCTACCGTGAGTGGACCTACGCCGCCTTTTTCTGGAGTAATCGTCAGGTCATCGCGCTCGCGTACGTCCGCGGCGACATCACCCACCAGTACACCGTCTTCGCTTGCAACACCAGCATCTACCACTACCGCACCCTGAGCAAGCATCGATGCATCGACAATACCAGGCTGGCCAGTCGCCGTGATAACAATCTGCGCGCTCAAAAGGCCATCTTTCATCTCTTCATGAGAGTTATTTCTATCGTACACAGCTACATCTACGCCAGAATTACGCAACATCACTTCTAGAGGCGCACCTACGAGGCGACCTCGCCCAACAAGCGCAACGTGTTCGAGCGTGACATTATAGCCCGCAAGAAGCCAGAGTATAGCCATAGGAGTTGCCGCATCGAACACCGATCCGTCACCCAGGCTATCGACATCTTTCGAAGGGTCAACCAAAGACAGCAGCTCATCTGTCATGTCGTGCGGCACCACTGGTAATTGCACGATGATACCGTGCACGTCTTCGCGTGCGTTGAGTGCTTCAATAGCTTGGCGAATCGTATCGACAGACTCTTCGTGTACCTCTACTTCAACCCCTATATCTTCGCCGTAGTTTTGCTTAAGTTGCACATACGTAGAGATAACTCGATTTTCTGGGTTGCAACGAACGATTGCAAGCCTTGGCGCTATATGGTGCGCTTGCTTGAGGTTTCGCACTTGCTTGGCCTGTCGTTCTTTGATAAAGCCAGCAAGCTCTGTTCCGGAAAGTATTTTCATCTAGAAGACAGTATACCAAAAATTTGCGTTTCATGCGTCTTCATTGTCAATTGTCTCAAGTAGAGTCATCGAGCACGTTGCTTGCTATTTACAGTGGTATCGTGTATCATATTTCAAGTATCGTTGTGTACGATTGTGGGCCAGTAGCTCAGCTGGTTAGAGCACCTGCCTCTTAAGCAGGGTGTCCGGGGTTCAAGTCCCCGCTGGCCCTCCAAGTAAAAAACACCCTTAGGAATTCGCTACCGAGGGTGTTTTTTACTGGGAAAAGTTATTCATAGAATCAACTTATCATGCATGGGTGTTTGATATCTTCATAAGTAACATCGTGAAGATTGCCATAGCGACGACAAAAAGGATAGCGTAATGCTTTCTGACGAAACGGTGGACAAATGGATACAGCGCTTTCGTTATCTCATACACTATCAGGTAGCGAATCATTCTCGCGATCACAGCCAGTACGATAAAAAGTGGTATGAAGAGGCCGTAGTCCAGTGTGAGCGCGTTAAACGCTTTATATGGAACTCCCGAAAAAGGCTGAAAGAAGATACCGAATATGCCATACTCACTAAACCACTCGTTCACATATGTAACCATGCCCTGGTATACATACGGCAGCGAAAGTAGCGCTTTTTCTGGCAAGTGGAGTGCTAGACCGTTTCGCCAGTCTGGCATTTGCGATAGCCGTTGCGTTCTGGTGGACAGTGCTCGTTTAGTAGCCGAACACTCTACTATTTTTTACCTATGTTTCTTATCGTCCATCTGCTACAATATCCATAAACGTTATGAGGGGCAACCACAAACACATGGAGGGTTTTACGATAGTCGAGATGCTCGTCACTCTTGTACTCGCTGGTTTGTTTCTAGTGTTCTTCTTACAGATGTTTCGTGCGTCGTCGGCCCAGCAGATGTCATTGGTGCGTCAAGCAGCAGCAAACGATATTGCGAAGTCGAACCTGAGTAAGTTTCCTCGTACCTCTACAATCACTCCAGCCTACACCTGTGATACCAACACTACCGTTGCGTCAAACATCAATAACCTTATGATAAATCCCAATGCGGCCGGCACGGTCATCCTCAACAACAGTAGCGCAAATCGTGAACCAAGTACCGACAGTACCCCAAATCTCGTTCAAGAAGTGCGTGCATATTCACCTATGGGATGTCTGACTACCGGTAGTCCTGTCAAAATAGTGTCGCGCGTTACCTACGGATTCACCGGTCAACAAGGAGAGGCAGTATATGCAACGTACGTCCAGCAATAAAGGCTTCACCCTACCCGAGCTCATGGTGGTCATCGCTATTGGCTCGCTCGTCATAGCCTCTATTTTGGTGCTTATCGTCAATCTCGCAAGGGTTGGCAGCTCCTCCATCGACGCAGCGCGGCAAGTAAAAGACACGCAATCTGCCATGAAACTCATTCAGGCAGATCTACGATTGACACAAAAATTCCTCATGCAACCATCTATTTCAGATTCACCTCCAGGGGGCGGAAACTGGAACTTTCGTGGCACAGGTTCTACCAACAGAGCACTTTTGCTACAAACCGCAGCCACTACAGCAAATAGCGTCGATGCAAACCGCACACTCGTCTACAAACAAACCGGCGGCTGCCCTATCGGCACAGAACCGGCCTACAACAATGTCATTTACTTTGTTCGTTCATCTACTTTATACCGACGCATTGTAGTAGAACCACCGGTCGCAAACCTATACTGCCCCGGCCAGACCAATGCCCAGATTCGCACTTGTACAACTCCCGGCACTCCAGCCAACTGCCAACTCCGAGATGTAGTTGTCGCGACAGATGTCAGCGGGTTTAATATCCTATACTACACAAATCCAGGAGATACTACCCCGTCCGCAACCATATACGATAGCGGCACAGCACAGGCCGTTTTAGATACACACACAACCGCAAAGATATTACTAACTAGTTCGAAAGATATAGATGGACAAAGCAATGAATTTACAGCACAAGCTCGATTATCTCGCATCCAGGCAAACTAACGACGATTCGTCGCGAGGTTTTGTACTTCCAACGCTGATTGTACTTTCTGTGGTACTCATGGCTATGGGCATGGTGGTTCTGCAGTATATCGCTGCCTCGACCAGCGTCGTGCAGGGTAGTTATTATTCAAACATCGCCAAGAGTGCAGCCGACGCAGGTGCAGTGCAAGCACTCAGCTGTATCAAAAACAATGAAATGGGCTGGACAAATACAGCCAAGCTTATGCCCAACAGAAACTGTAGCGGCGGCAACATTGCAGGCGCATCTTCTGTGCTCACGTCGAGTAGTGACGGGTCTTGGCGCGCAACGTTTGAAGTAAACGAACTCGCTGATGCTCCCGAAGGCATGGTGGTGACTTCTATCGGAAAAGTAGAGTTCTTCTACGCGGGCAGCTCTACGCCAACACAGACTTTCGAAGCAAACACAAAAGTGAATATCCCCACCACCGACCAAGATGACGTGCGGCCTATCGCGCAAGGCCTTGCTGTCACCAAAACAAGTGCGGGTTCAAACTTCAATTGTTCAATAGCGAACATGTCGCTTTACTGCTGGGGAAACAAACAATTTGGACAGACTGGCACCGACGTCAACGCCACGTCGCAAATCACACCACTGCTCACAAGTACAGGAGCGTTGGCAGGTAAGCGTATCTACGACATAGAAACTGGCGCATACAATGGTTGCGCATTAGCAGATGGCCGGCTCTATTGCTGGGGACCAAATACTATCGGGCAACTCGGCAACGGCAGCCCCATAGGTAGTATTCAGCAGCCATCAGCAGTGGGTGGCGATATCGCATCTCGTTACGTACAAAAGATATCGATCGGTACAGCAGACGTGTTTTCGGATGCACAGTACATGTGTGGTATTACGGGTCAAAAAACCTATTGCTGGGGCGGTAACAACTACGGACAAATCGGCCAAGTTAACTACACCACTGGCCCTTGCAACATCATCTTCTTTCCTCCGTGTCCGAACTACACCGGTGTTGAGACAAAAGCACGCTATACATCTGGCCCACCGTGGAACGTTAACGCCACGGCCTATTATCCTGTAGAGGTGTTTGGCTACGGAAGCCGGCCGTACGAAAGTCAGAGTCAGGTATACAATAAGCCATTCACTGAGATAGATGCCGGCGCATATGGTGCATGCGGCATCACCAATGGCCGCAACTTCTGCTGGGGAGACCGCTTCATACTTACGAATATATGGCCGTTCGATGGCAATGGTAGCACAACAAGCTCAAATGGCTGGAAAAACGGTACGCTAAATGGGCAAAACGCAACAAGTGTACTCAATGGAGAATCAACAGCTTGCGCTATAGCCAATGGCGCAGGTCATTGCTGGGGCGGACGTAGTGGCAATGGGCAAAATCTTATAGGCTCAGATACGCCGCGGCTTGTGCCGAACGGATCTGGCGCGCCTCTCTATGGTGTATCCATGATAGACGGCAACACCAACGACGATCTGGGACCTATCTGCATGAGAGGTAATGGCAACGCGTACTGTTGGGGTGGAAATGCTCCAAGTGGCCTCACAGTGGGCAACCTTGCTACTGGAGAAGATGCAGTGACAGAAGTAACTGGTGGCCGAGACCACGGATGTATAGTAGCAAACGGTTCAAATTATTGCTTCGGTGACGGTAGTTCCGGCGCACTAGGCAACGGCAACACCACTGCTCAATCCGTACCAGTCAAATCCGTCAACATTGGCCTGACATCTGGCGAAGCAGCAACTCAAATATCGGCAGGTCGTGAGCACAACTGTGCGGTCATCAACGGCTACATATACTGCTGGGGCAAAAACACGCAAGGTCAACTCGGCCTTGGCGACCGGGTCAACCGCACACAGCCTCACGGCATCGATAACATCACCGAGCCACGAGGTGCGACAGAAGTAAGCGCAGGCGGCGATCATTCATGCGGCATCATCAACGGCAATGCCTATTGTTGGGGCGACAATACCTACGGGCAACTCGGCAATGGCAACACAAACGATGTCCTCGACCCAGTACAAGTCGGCGGCCTACTAACAGGCAAAGCCGTCACTAGCATCGCGGCTGGCGAAACACACACCTGTGCGGTAGCCGACTCGACAGCATATTGCTGGGGTAGAAATGCTCGGGGCCAGCTAGGCAACAATAGCACCAGCACCAGCACAGTGCCGGTTGCCGTTCAAGGTATGAGCGGCCGATCCATCAAAAGCATTACTGCAGGCGATCAATTTAGTTGCGCACTCGCAGATCTGGATGCCTATTGTTGGGGCGACAATACCTATGGACAGATTGGCCGCTCTGCAGCGCCAAATGTAGGTGGACAGCAGCTCACGGCAATAGCTGTCAATGCAGCCTCTACTGCGGCATTTAGCCAAATATCAGCCGGAAAAGATTTCACCTGCGCAGTGATCGATGGCTATACCCACTGCTGGGGCAACAACGCAACGGGTCAACTGGGACGCAGCTCCACTACAGCAAACCAATGGCAAACACTCAGAGTCAATGCGCCAGTAGACGGCAGGCATACCATAGGACTCTCTACCGGCGCATCTCATGCTTGCAGCATCACAGATGGCATCGCCTATTGCTGGGGCGACAACGCCAACGGTAAGCTTGGCAATGGCAATGCATCGCAGAGCAACTCACCGGCCGCAGTTGTCGCTACGCCGGCGTTCCTTGGCACAAATTACCCCTACCAGATATCGGCCGGGGGCACCAGCAGCTGCGCGATCGCAAACGGCAAAATAACTTGCTGGGGTAGTGGGTCCGAAGGACAACTTGGCGTCACTGGCAACGGTGCACCGCGCCTAACTGCAACAGAGTGGACCAGTGAGTACATACGCCAGCAACGCGTGCTAGATCTTCCAAACGCCGTGGTATTCTAGGATAATTCTCACCAACCATAGAAAAAAGGCCAGACATACTGACCTTTTTTCTATGGTACACCCGGTACGATTCGAACGTACGACACCTGGTTCCGAAGACCAGTGCTCTATCCACTGAGCTACGGGTGCTCAATTTTTCACTAGTACACATTGTAACATATTTTTACGTCTTGCGATGCGCTATAATAGTATCTATCTATGAACGTACATACAAACATACCCCTGAAAAACTACTTATCTATGAAAATAGGCGGCACTACACGCTTCATGGCAGACGTATCAAATATAGACGAATTGCACCAGGTCATGACCAACGCAAAAGCGCAGAACCTACCTTTTTTTATTCTCGGTAGTGGCAGCAATGTCATTGCTCGAGACGAAGAGTATTCCGGTCTTGTAGTACGCGTGCGCATCCCTGGCTTCGAAGTTGTAGCAGAAGATCATTCCACCACCACTATCAAGATTGGTGCTGGCGAGATATGGGACGAAGTTGTAGCGCGCTCAGTCGATATGAACTTAGTTGGCATCGAAGCCATGTCGGACATCCCCAGTTACTGTGGTGCGGCGCCCGTGCAAAATATCGGTGCGTACGGCCAAGAAATAGCAGACACGCTAGTATCACTCGAAGCCTACGATACGAGCGTCGGCCAAATCGTCAGCTTATCGAACGATGACTGCAAGTTCACCTACCGTGACAGTATATTTCGCGTCGAGGAGCAAGGTCGCTACATCATCACCAGTATCACCCTGCAACTATACAAGTCAGCCCCTACGCCACCCTTTTATCAAGGGCTACAAAACTATTTCGACGAGCATGGCATTACTATATTCACGCCAAAAGTCATCCGAGAAGCTGTGTCAGAGATTCGCCGAGAAAAACTACCAGACCCAGCAAAACGACCAAACTCTGGCTCATTCTTCAAAAACGCCATCATAGACCAATGGCAGCTCGACGAGCTACTACGTGAGTACTCCGATATGCCACACTATGAGATGGGCGAAGGCCGCTATAAGATACCTTCTGGCTGGCTCATAGAGCAATGTGGTTTTAAAGGTCAGCTGCTACATGGTATGCGTGTCAATCCGGCAAACGCACTGGTACTTATCAATGAGTCGGCATCTGGCTATCTCGACCTATCGCTCGCTCGCGCGGAGATTACACAGACAGTACAAGATCGTTTTCGTATCAGCATCGAGCAAGAACCGCTTGAAATAGCATAGTGCTTGCGCTTAAGGTAGCGGTATAGTATGCTACATTTATATAGTATTAAAATAGGGGGCAACTAAAGAAGATGAGTCTTCATTTAGCAAAAAATCAAAAAGGTTTCACTATCGTTGAGCTTTTGATTGTTATCGTCGTCATTGGTATTTTGGCAGCGATCACAATTGTAGCGTTTAACGGTGTGCAGAACCGAGGAAAATTTAGTTCAGCACAGTCTGCGGCAAATGCAGTGGTCAAGAAACTGGAAGCTTGGAACTCCGTACAAGGCTCATACCCTACATATTGCCAGTTCGTGACTGGCACAACGAACCCAGGTGGCACAACACCAACTAGCGGCGTAGGCGTCGGAACATGTACCGCAGGAACCACCGCCGGCCCTCCGGAAGCTAGACTCGAAAATGCAAACTCCATAACACCTGTTGCAGCGTCAGTAACAGCAGCCAATGGCACTAGCGTCGTACAAGTTGCACCAACCTCCGCTACTGGTGCACGGGTAAGCTATTGGAACTACACTGCAAGTTCACCAGCTATCACAACAAGCGCCACGACACCAGCTTCTCCAACAGTTGGCACACCGTAACATCTGTAGCGATTCAACGACAAAATGGATGCTCATCGAGTATCCATTTTTGGTAATATTGCACTTCAGTCCGAGCGCCTATCGCCTTTCGTTCCATTCTATGAATTATGTAGTCAAAATGCTTGTCCTTACCGCAAAAACATAGTATGCTACTTCTATACAATAAATAATTAGGGGGCATTTGAGAAAATGAATCTTCAAACAGTAAAAAATCAAAAAGGTTTCACTATCGTTGAGCTTTTGATTGTTATCGTCGTCATTGGTATTTTGGCAGCGATCACAATTGTAGCGTTTAACGGTGTGCAGAACCGAGGAAAAACAGCTTCAGCAGAATCAGCAGCGAACACAGTACTTAAAAAAGCTGAAGCCGCTAACTCAATTACATCAAGCTACCCTCAGAATGCCGGGGGATTCTCGGCGAATAACGAGTCGAGCTTAACGGGTTCAGGTGTAGTATTGGTTGCAACAAATATCACGGCAGCACCTACAAACCCAGCAACACTTTATATCGTTCCTTGTACTGGTACCGCTGGAACCGGTGGAAGAATAACATACTGGGACTACACAGTACCTGGAGCAGTTGTGAAGTCGTATGGCCAGCCAACCGCAGCAGGTACGTGTGCGGCAGGTACTCCTATACCGGCAGCTACTTTCTAGTATAGTTATCAGGTTAAACCCCGTATTATTAATTGTCTCGTCTATTATGACGAGGCAATTAAAGTATGTAGGCAAATACTCACCAGATTACAATCGTATAGACAGTAGCAAACCATTATCTAGAAGAAAGCCTACACCCTCTTCACCTAGGAGATAGAATCTCCACGTAACATTTTAAGGCCAGAAATTAAACCCTGGAACTAAATACAGACCAGTTCGCTAGTCATTCGATCAGCCAGCTCCGCGAAATTATTAACATCTCCACGTGTAGTGATAGCTGGCGTGCCAAGCCGAATCCCGCTCGGCCGATACGGCGGCAATGTATCGTTCGGCACTGCATTTGCATTCACCGTGATACCTATTTTTTCTAAGCGCTCCTGAGCCTCTTTGCCATCTATACCAAAGCTCTTATATACATCTATCAGTATCAGGTGATTGTCCGTACCACCAGTCACGAGTATGCATCCACGCTTCTGCAGTTCTTCTGCTAGTAGTTTTGCATTATCCACCACCGCCTGCGCGTACTCACGAAACTCTGGCTGCAATGCCTCGTGAAATGCCACAGCCTTGGCAGCGATAGTATGCATATGTGGCCCACCTTGCGTACCCGGAAACACCGCACGATCTATAAGTGTGGGGATATTTTCTATAGTTTTCTCAGGCTTCTTAAGTGGACTACCAACGACACCTTTGCTGAGTATCAGCCCACCGCGTGGCCCTCGAAGCGTTTTGTGGGTCGTAGTGGTGATGACGTGAAAACCGTAGTCAAAAGGATTTTTAGCCACACCCCCAGCGATCAACCCAGCAATATGGCTCATGTCCGCCACCAGAAGCGCCCCTACTTCGTTGCCTATCTCGGCAAACTTGGCAAAGTCGAGCTCTCGTGGATACGCGCTAAACCCGGCCATAATCATCTTTGGGCGATGCTCACGCGCAAGCTTGCGTAGGTCCTTGTAGTCTATTTCACCCGTCTCGACGTCTTTCATGCCGTAGCGTACGAAGTTGTACTCGCGCGCACTACGTGTCACTGGCGCACCATGTGTTAAATGTCCACCGTGGTCAAGCGACATTGCCATCACGGTATCGCCCGCATCAAGCCACGCATAATACACTGCTTCGTTGGCCTGCGCGCCACTGTGCGGCTGCACATTTGCGTGGTCAGCACCGAACAATTGCTTAGCTCGATCGATAGCCAGCTGTTCTAGTTTGTCTGTGTTTTCCTGTCCGCCGTAGTAACGTCGACCGGGGTAGCCTTCTGAGTATTTATTGGTGAACACGCTACCGAGCGCCTCGAGCACTTGCTCTGAAACATAGTTTTCACTTGGAATCATCTCGATATTGGTAGCTTGGCGTTTTTTCTCCGCCTCTATCAGCTCAAATATAGCATCGTCTCTTGTCATCGCAGACCACCTCTCGTTTTGCTCTTATCTCTATAGTATACACTATTGCACTTATCTCATTTATGATATAATTGGTTCTATGAGCGTAGAAGAATACCGTACAAAAATAGGAAACTTGATCCAAGAAACCCGCCTAGCACGCGGCTTTACACAGGCACAACTTGCAGAAGCGCTCGGCACTAGCCAAAGCGCCATCAACCGTATAGAAAAAGGTGGCCAAAACATCAGCGTAGAGATGATCGCACGCATCAGCGACGTCCTCTCGAGCAACATCATGACTATCAACCACTCCGGCAAGATAAACTTCCGGGTACATGGCGGCCATAAACTTAGCGGCTCTATCGTTACAAAAACAAGCAAAAATGCGGCAGTCGCTTTGCTTTGTGCCAGCCTGCTCAACCAAGGCAAGACTACCTTGCGCCATGTCGCACGTATCGAAGAGGTCAACCGTATCATCGAGGTACTCCAGAGCATCGGCGTCAAAACGCGCTGGATTGGCGACAGCAACGACCTTGAGATCATCCCGCCCAAGACGCTCAATCTTTCACACATCGACGTAGAAGCAGCAAAACGCACTCGGTCGATCATTATGTTTTTGGGCCCATTGCTCCACCAGTATTCAGACTTTCAGCTACCATTCGCCGGCGGCTGCAATCTTGGTACCCGTACCGTTGAACCGCACATGAGCGGACTCGCGCCGTTTGGCCTATCGGTAACCGCCACCAACGATGCGTATGTCGCGACATCATCACCGCATAGCATAGAGCAGACCGTTTTGTTGACTGAGCGCGGAGATACCGTCACAGAGAATGTCCTCATGGCAGCAGCTCTCTACGATGGTACAGTCACTATCCGCAACGCAAGTCCAAATTACATGGTGCAAGATCTCTGCTTCTTCTTGCAGCAACTCGGCGTCACTATCGAAGGCATTGGCACTACTACACTACGTATCACTGGTCGCAAGAAAATCGACCAAGATGTCGAGTATTATCCTAGCGAAGACCCTATCGAAGCTATGAGCTTTATCGCAGCAGCGATTGTGACAGACTCGCAAATCACTATTGAGCGAGCACCGATAGAATTTCTCGAAATCGAACTAGCGATACTCGCCACTATGGGCTTGCAGTACACGCTCACCCCAGAGTACCCCGCACACAATGGTTTCACTCGGCTCGTCGACATCACCCTCAAGCGCTCACAGCTCATCGCACCAAAAGACAAATTGCATAGCATGCCGTTTCCTGGTGTCAATATGGATAACCTGCCGTTTCTTGGTCTGATTGCCACTGCAGCAGAGGGTCGCACCCTCGTACACGACTGGAGCTACGAAAACCGCGCAATATATTTCACCGAACTGAGCAAACTCAACGCTTCGATAGAACTAGTCGACCCGCACAGAGTGTACATCACTGGCGCTACCAAATGGAAAAATGCTGATGTAGTCGCACCCCCAGCGCTCCGACCTTCTGTCGTGATACTGCTGGCTATGCTTGCCGCACCCGGCGTATCAACGTTGCGAGACGTCTACTCTATCAACCGTGGTTACGAAGAGCTCGCAGGCCGACTCAATAGTCTCGGCGCGAAGATAGATACCGTTCGAGAGATCTAGCCGTACGCTATGCAGCAAGGTGACTATATTCTCGACCGACGAATCGTATCGATAGTTGCCGACATTTGCGCAGCACACAACTACGACATTCACACCTATTCATACGATTGGGTCATCGAGATCACACATGGCGACAAAACCGGAAAGATATTCGGCTATAAGTTCAGCCTCAACGACTCTGCATCCGCCAACATCACCCAAGACAAAGTTGCAAGTTATGAGATATTAAACAGGCATGACGTCCCCGCCGCCGCGCACTACTTGCTGAGGACAAAAGCCGGGCTACAATCTGTCGATATTTTAGGTGAAGTAGTCCTCAAGCCGCTCATCGGTACGAGCGGCCACCTAGTACAAGCGTTTAGCTCTACAAGCGAAGCGCAAAAATACATCACTGGGAGTGCTGTCGAAGCATGGGCTATATCACCACGTTATGAGATCACTCGAGAGATGCGACTTATTTTGCTAGATGACGACATACTCCTGTCGTATGAGAAGCGACATCCCGGTCTCAACGGCAATCTAGCTATGTTCAACCTTGGCAAGGGCGCAGTGCCTCATGACATCGAACCCGACCCCGAGACAGTGCAACTTGCACGGCGAGCCCAACGCGCAGCCGGACTAAGTGTATGTGCCGTAGATATCGTTGAGCTCAGCGACGGCACGCAAGTGGTTCTCGAGATAAATGACGGAATTATGATGGAGCACTACAGCCGACACTCTCTAGAAAATGCGACAAAAGCACATGCCGTCTACGAAGAGATTGTCCAACGAATGGTCACATAATGTAGCGAAATGTCTCCAAATTAGAGATATTTATCGCTATCACCCATAGTGCCCCATATTAGATGAAGTCTGAACTACGTGACTAGCGATTTTTAATCCCGTCAAGGCGAAGAACGTTCGACTCGTCACTATGAGCACTTCCGGTACCGACGTGTTTGTTGCTGATTTTTGATCCATTCTTGATAACATGCACGAGCGCCGTTGCATGTCCATGTCCGAGCGCAAAATCTTCTTTGAGCCAAGCAACAATTACTCCGGCTTTTACAGTAGGGTCATCATAGCCCTTACTTTTTGCTATTTCTATCAACTCTCTCGGATTTTTCCCTGTTTTTTGTTCGATGTTGTCGAGATATGCTTGAAATGACATGTAGCTATAATAACAAATACGCCAGAAAACTGAACGTATCTATTACACACAGGCGCTTATCTATGATACTCACCAAAGCAATAACCTCGTGGCCATTTAGTCGATTAGATCTCGCTGTTTCAACAAGGGTATAACATCGTGCTCAAAAACAGACCCGAGCACAACACCCTCTGTTTGAGTATTAACCCATTTCATCTCCTCAACCTCACTCGACGGGATTAGTTCGCCAGTAAAACCACCGATAGTATACACATCCATTCGTAGCTTCACATTTTCTTTCCCCGCTGCAATTGCAAAGAAAGTACCCAAGTACTCAAGATCAGAGGAGTTGATTGAAACGCTAAGCTCTTCTCTCATCTCACGCACAAGAGCTTGGATAGCCGTTTCGTCAGCCTCAAGCTTACCGCCTGGAGCTATAAAGATATCTTTACCTGTTGAGCGAGTCACCAAAAGATGCCGGTCTTTTATGATCACCCCGCCTGCTTTGTGGATCTCCGTCTGGTTCATCATTACATTATCATAGCAAAATATCTCCACATTGGAGATATTTATTTTGTATTACTAAGCTTGGTGCGGGCGGAGAGAATCGAACTCTCATCGCTTGCTTGGAAGGCAGGCATATTAGCCATTATACGACGCCCGCGTGCGTTGCCTGTGCTAGATGATTATAACGCAAAAATGCTACAATATAAAGTATTAGCAATTACCTAAAGAGGAGCGATGCAATGACAGACCATGGAGACAATCCGTACGTCGTAGATATTCAAGAAGCAACAGTAGAAAACGACACGTTTCGCACCACCCTCTGGACAGGCGTAAACTTGCAGCTGACTGTCATGACATTGCAGCCAGGGGACGATATCGGGCTTGAAGTACACGAAGACCACGACCAGTTCCTGCGCATAGAAGAGGGCGATGGCATCGTGCAAATGGGTCCAAACAAGGACGAGCTAGACTTTGAAGCCAAAGTGGGAGACGATTTCGCAGTACTAGTTCCTGCGGGCAGCTGGCACAACCTCACCAACACAGGCGACGTTCCTCTGCGACTCTACTCTATCTATGCACCAGCTGAACACGCTCGCGGTACCGTACACGAAACAAAAACCGAGGCAGACGCCGCGGAGCATACTCACTAGAGGTACGATATGGCAGATGATCTTACTCAACGCATGATGGACAGCGCAGCGCAGGCAAACGATGATATTACCACTAGGCCGTTTCATGCTCCAGAAACAGCAAGCAATAGTATAGATAAAGCCATAGACCCCGCCGGCTTTTCGCAAACCGGCTCTCAATTGCACGATAAACTGATGCGCAGAGCGCAGCAAAAGGCCGCTTTTGATGCTAGTATAGGCACACAGCCACAGTTTCGCGACTACCAGAACTCAAAGATAGGAAGTATCGGCATACAGGCAGATACACGCCGCGAGCTCACACTCAAGAGACATGAAGAGCGTCAGCGCCGCGAAGAACGATTTGGCGATAGAACTGCCACCGCGCGCAACCGACGTTCGTCAAGCACCGCGTCCTCGCGCGATGATGTAGTCATCCAAGAATCAACCTCTACGCGCCAAGGAAATAACGCCCAGCCCACAGATCCCGTACGGCCTGCCCCTTCTTTTCGCGAACCTCCATCGAGAAACTACAATCCTTACGGATAGCGTTCGACCCCTGGAATTTCTCGCTCGTATCTGCTACACTATTTTCTAGGTCTTCATGGCGGATGTAGCTCATCTGGTTAGAGCGCCGGGTTGTGGTTCCGGAGGCAGTGGGTTCAATCCCCATCATTCGCCCCATAGAAATGCACCGCTATATGCGGTGTTTTTCTATGGTCAAAAACCAGCAATGCTTATGCTATACTAGCTTTATGCAACTTTCTTCTGTTATGAAACGTATCATCAGCCTAGAGTATCTATTTGCCGCCGTACTTATCGGCATCTTTTTTGTCACCATTGGCGACTTTGACTGGTGGTGGCTCATTATTTTGTTCCCGCTTTTCGACATTAGCCTAGTAGGCTACTTAGTCAATTCTCATGTCGGCGCTATCACCTATAATATGCTCCATAGTTTCATCGGGCCCGTCTTGCTGACCATCGTCTATATCTTCACGACAGGCCACACTGCCGCCGATGATACTCGACAAGTGGCGGCAGATAGTTTCTTGCTATTTGCTATTTTGCTCTGGCTGTTTCACATCACTGTCGACCGCGCGCTCGGCTACGGCCTCAAACATACGACAGGATTTGGCCACACTCACCTCGGCCACATTGGTAAAGCGAAGAAAAAATCGGTATAATCAGTCTCATGCCCCGGTAGCTCAGTGGATAGAGCAAGAGACTTCTAAGCTTTTGGCCGTTGGTTCGATTCCAACCCGGGGTACCAATGTTCCATTATTGACTCTTCGGAGTCATTTTTAAACTGTTGGGGCTCAGTTCTAACCCTATGTAATCTAGTCTTTATGCCAGGAAGTGCATTATGTACAGGAATCATCCACTCATAAGGTGTTATCAGTATATTTTTATCAATTAGAACCGGGTTATAACCTACTGCTAGTAATATATCTCTTCGGTCACCATAATCGCTCTTAGAGAAATTGCCTGTAGCATTATTCAACTTTTCAAGTGTGTTTCCAATTATTTCATACCAGTTTCTTGCTCTTCGCGCTGCCTCTTCCTGTTCATTTTGCCGTTCAGCGAGTTCTAACTTCAACGAATAAGTCTTTAGCTTGTAGTCATCCGTAGATATAATTTCTTCAGTAACTAGTTCTAGCAAATGATCTAACTTCTTCTGAATATTATCAATCGACATAAACTGCATCTTTTGAAGGTCATCTCTTTGATCGATTTCCTTTTTAGCGATCTCATTGATTGCTTTTAAACCCCATTCATATAGCTCTTGTGTAATTTCGTATTCATTTAATAATCCATTAAGCTGACTAAACATTACTTGTTCATTCACTACACCCCTCTGGCTACAATTACGCTTGCCAGTACAATGATAGTAATTATATTCTTTTACAGTCCCATCTTTAAGAGTCTTATTTTTCCTCTCGGCAGTAATCGAACATCCACATTCGCCGCATTTCAATAATCCTTTTAACTCAAACTGCTTCTTAGATACATATTTTGTCCGTCCTCTATTGGCGAGGATTCGTTGAACTGATTTGTATTCTTCCCAACTGATCATAGGCTGAAAACTTGCATCATGAAGCAGATCTTCTTCATCTGGATCTGGGATCTTACCTGCATATCGAGGATTTGCAAATATACTATACAGTGTTGAGACAGGCATAGGTGTGTTGCCGCTTTTTGGACGTCTTACAGTAAGATATCCCCATTCATCCATCATCTTCTTTATTTCAGGAACTGTATAATGACCAGTTAGATACAAATCAAATGCCCTATGGATTAAGGGGAATCTCACTTCATCTATTTCAACGTATTTATTTTTACTTATTGAATCAGTGACATTTCTGTAGCCTTCCGGTGCTGGACCAGAAAGACCTCCGTTCCTAGTTTTTTCGCGAATACCCCGCTTCACATTTTTACGCAGATCCATGATGAATTGATTTGATATACTTGCCTCTACACTGAGCAACAAGGCATTGTCCTCCGGCTCATAGCTACGGTCGTGAGTTCGTATCCTCTTGAGCTTCCCATCCTGCAATAACTGCTGTACCATGCCACTTTCTGCAGGGTTACGGGATATTCGATTGATCTGCCAGACTAAGATTCCCCTTATCTTACCCTGCTCTATCATTTCAAGCATTTTAGCAAATTTTGGTCGCTGAAAAGGTAACTTAGCAGATTTTGACTCCTCAAATATCTCTACTACATTTAGCCCTTCGTTATTAGCAATCTTCTTTAGCTCAAACAGCTGAGCATTTATTGATTGGACTTGTCGATCTTCGCCTTCGGTAGATTTCCTAGCATATATCGCATATGTTATACCTTTTTTCATCACCACCTCTTCTGATATTCCTCAATAGTTATAATTTTTATTGTAATTATTTATTACTTGATGTACACAGAGATAATTGCAAGGGTAGAAAAGCATAACTATAGGTGTATACTTTTCTACCCTTTTGCCAAGCAATCAAATTAAGCTGTAGATTTTTTCGCTGCCCTTACCAGATGTAGTCGTTAGCTCACCATCTGCTTCCATTTCTTCCAAAATCGAACGGAGTGTTTTTGCGCTGACTTTATTATCAATATCGACGAGTTCTGCAAGTATGTCTTTCTGATTTATACTATTTCCGTCAGATAAGATTTTAAATATACATTTCATAGTTTTTTGCCGTTTGGTCTCTACGAAATTACTTAATCCTGCATACTCAAACCTAACACTTTCGTCCGTAACAACTATCTCCATCTCGAATGGCTCAAGCTCTTCTGATAATCTCACCTTTGTTTGAGTTATCACTAGCTGCTTCGCTTCTCGATTTCTTTTAAGAGACAGATGACAGTCTACGGCTGCGAGTATGTCGGACGAACCACGCATCTCTTGACTTGGGTTGTCTACCTTTCCGCTTTTTCGATTGTGGTGTGTTACAAGCACATTGATACCTGCTTTAGTAAATCTACGCAACTTCGCGAAAACCTCGGACATTTGTACCGAATCATTCTCACTGCTGCTGTGTATACGGACCAAGGAGTCGAAAGTGACAAGACCAATATTCTTTTCTTTACAAATTTTTATTACTTTTGATATCTGAGCATCTTCAAGTTTAAAATTTCTCTCCACCATAAAATAAATGGGGAGTTCTGTTTGATTACCTAGCAGTCTCATCCTTTGCTGCAGCATCCGCTCACTATTTTCTTCGTCCACCATGAGCACTCCACTTTGACTCGTATCAAACGTTTCGAATAGCTGGTTACCAGACGCGACTGAGATTGCAAGGTCGAGCAACAGCCATGTTTTAAAGGAAGCCGGTTGTGCCGATAATATAGTCAGCCCTTCCGGCACCAGCCGTTCTACTACCCATTCTGCATCTGGATAGTCTTTAGCCATCAATTCCATGAGGGTCATTAACCCAGTACCAGATTTTACGATTACAGGAAGCTTTGCATATTCTTCGCGCCTTCGTGGCACTACGATCGGAGTAGGCTCTTCACGATTTTTATTTATTATTGATCCTATGCGCTCAATCATGTGCATCTTCTTGGTTATCAAACTTTTTTATAGCTTCGCGCTCCTTACATAAAACAAATCGAATAATGCTTACAGCTTGTTCGTTTGTAGTCTTGTCATCTTTTTCTTCTAGAACTTGTTCAGCTAAGATATTTTGCAGGTTCTCTAGCATACGTGTAGAAATGACCATTTATAACTTACTGCTCTGCTCGCTGATCTAATATCTTTTCGCCCAATGCTTGTGCTTGAACCATGTGACACTCGTAATCCGATATTGCTTTTTCAAGTTCTTCGCTTGGGTAAAAAACTGTACATGTTTTGCCTTTGAACCGTTTCGATTTAAGTTTCTCACCTGGTGCCAGATGATAGATCTCTTCTAGCAATAAAGTTAAGATCTCATCGTAAACTACTGTCATGTTAGTATTTATCCCGTTCGGGTATTGCATTTTATTCTCCTAAATTATTAATTATTCGTTAATTAGTTTTTGCTGGTGGGGCGCAATTAATAGACCTCTCTTCAAGGCTTTGCGCACCATATTTGGTCGTCCTATCTTTTTACCGAATTGTTAACGAGCTACAGTTGTACGTCGTTTCGCTGTTGCTAACGATATCTTTACATCGAATGTCCAGTTCTGTAACAAGCGTAGCGCACATATTGTTGACTTGTAAATAGTAATAATTTATGTGTTAAATAGAAATTATTCGCTTTTTTTGAATTAAAATTATACACGTAAATTATTTTGTATCTGTTATAAATTTTTAAATTTCTCCACATTCGCTAATGCCGTGTAATTCACAACGGGCAACATTTAACCTGCATTGCTGTGTACCCTGGGTCCTCAGTAAGATATAATCTATCACATGTGGCAGAGCCACAATGGCCTAAACCAGTATTGCTGGCATGGTCAGCCAAAAAACCATCGTGAAATAAATGCTCGTCGTCAGAGTACTATTTCACGATGGTCGGTACTGGAAACGGTATCGGGGGCTTCGGCCTCGTTGGCGGCGAGCTTTTTTGTTTGTCGCTGTAAAAAAATAACTACAGAGGATACCATGGAATACAAGCAATCATTTTTTTCGCTAATAGAACGAGCTCTTAAATTTTGGTGGTGGCTAGGAATTATGACCATTGGTATAACAATATACATCGACATACAAAGGTATCGTAAGCGAAAGATTATTATGCATGATAAGGCCCTTACTTACACCCAGGGTACATTCACTGTACAGAGTACGGATCTACCTTATCGCAATATTCAATCAGTTAGACTGTCTCAAGGTACTTTTGGTCGAATTTTTGGTTACGGAGATATCGTTATTACTACTGCCAATACTGCTGACAATATCATCTTCAAAGATATCAGCTCTCCACAGAAGATTCGTACCGTCATACAAGAGCGTATACAGTAATCCTGCGCATCTTGTTACTGTAATGTTACATATGCAATCAACTGCTACTTTCTTGTACGCCAGGTGCACTCTAGTGAGCTCAAGGTATAGTCTTCATGCATAAATGCCCTATATGCGACCGACCTATCAAGAATATTTTTCAGAATGGTATTGTTTGTGGCAAATGTGCGCTAAGCGCAGTCGATTCCTTGGGTCACCGTGTGGTTTTTTTCAATGTTTCAGTTGCCGGTGGACTTACTGCATCGCATTATTCTGGCTCCGAAGTAATTAGTGACGATAGTATTATTTGTTTTATCAATGCTCGAAAGTGCTCAGGTATAGAGCTCAGGTTTGGTGGTACGGCTATACTCTGCCACGCACTATCCTACTAAGTGCAAAAATTGCCAGCGTTTATCAGTCAGTTGTTTTGCTATATACTGAGATAAAAGTAATAAGATTTTGAACATAATCGACAGAGGAAATCATATGGTATCATTTTCTGAACGAAACGGAAGACCTAGGGGGTACTCATCCACTGACCTCGCAACAATATTATGGGATAGTATTCAGCAGCTATTAGCAAGCCAGGGCCTGCTAGATCAAATGTTTGGTTATAAACGATCTGACTGGTCAAGAAAGAAATTACCCGAGGGTGCGACAGATTATGTTAAGGGTAAATATGAACATGAAGATAGTAAAGTTTGGATCAGAAGAACTTTAAAAGCGCGTCCTGATTTCTATTTTAGCGCTCATGACAGTGGTCAATTCTGGAATGCTTACTCTGGAAATACAAGTATACCAATTATGCTTCGAGATGATCAAGATATGCTATTTGATTTTATCGAAGCACTTCACGATGTGGTGTCTACTCCCAACTTCGATCAAAAGAAATTTAAACATACTAGCTACAATAAAAGCCTAGGTCAATCGATGCTTCGAAATGCAATCAACGACGAACTAGCACTCAATACGACACCGTTGAAGATTTTAAGTAATGGTCAAATAGTTACATTAGACGACGGCGCAATTGCAGACCTTGCTTCAGAAGCTTTAGAAGTTAAATCTGCTACAAAAATCCATCAAAATTCGGTAGATGCACTTCATCAAAGCATAAGTATGTACCTTAAACGGGGAGCTTCGCTATCTGAAAAGAAAGCAGCTATTGTGGAACTTGCTGGCTCACTAGAATCATTGAGACCGATGGTAAAAGAGCACCTTCTTTCTAAGGATGAAGGCACCTTATTTCAATTGGCTAATGAATTTGCGATTCGTCACCAAGATAATAAACAAAAAAGTGAATATGATAAAAATATTTGGTACGACTGGATGTTTCAAGTCAATCTGGCTGCAGTCCTCACAGTGATCAAGATTATAAAGAACCAGTCAGATTAGATTACTGTACTTATGCAACCAAAATCGCTCAACTCTGATTATTTGGCTGAAGGTACAACACAGTATTTATATATGGCCCTGTCAATCTATGACTTCGGTTATGATATTGCATAGACCAAATTGGAGTCAGAACTACATAGCCCGTTAAGCACCTGATGCGCCCTGGAGACTCTATCCTGTTCAGCTTTATATACATTAGTCATGCATAGATTCCTCAGCAGGATATATCAGCGAAGTTATGAGCGAAAGTACTTTAAATTGTAACCAGCATGACACGAGTTGGCTTAACAAACAACCCATGCCATGCCGATCTATTGGTGTCTAAGGCTTCGTAAACAAAACAAATGCCCATACGCACGCACATAAGACTACAAGTGTTACGATGAGTAGTCTGAAAAATATTCTTCTTCTCATGCGCTGATTACTCTACATCTATCTGCTGCGGTAGCTCATTATCCAAAATTCTTGAAAATGCAGAAACAGTGCTCTCGGGATTATCTATTTTTTTGCCATTTAGTACAAAGGTCGGCGTACCATTACCACCAAGCTTTTTTACCGCTTCTAGATCTGCATTAATAGTAGCTGCTACTACCGGATTATCCAGATCATCTTTCACTTTCTTGAGGTCTAAGCCAATCTCCTTGGCATATTCGTCAAAATACTCAGAAGCTGCGTCAGATGAATTTTCCCAAGTCTTTTGCCCTTCGAATAACTTATCATGCATCTCAAAAAACTTACCCTGCCTAGCAGCCGCTTCAGCATATGCCGCTGCCTGTCTTGCGTACTTATGAGAATTTGATATCGGGAAATAACGAATTTGAAACTTTACTCTATCTTTGTATTTTTCTTTTAGCTCTTTCACTACCGGGTAATACGAATAGCAAGCTTCGCACTGGAAATCCACAAACTCCGTAAGTGTAACTCTACTATCTTTATTCCCGTATATATTCGATGAGCCGTTACTTTTTGGTAAGCCTGCATCTTTAGCCCTATCGTATGCGACGATACCCGCAAGAAGCAGTGCGACGCCTGCAATAAAAATTAACCAACGCTTGGTGTCCATGATTAGCCTTTCAATTATTATAAGTTATGCTTTTAAAAAGCTGAGAGCTTTTTTATATTGCTTCTCGCTCTGATCCCGAAGTTCAGCTGTTTCGGTCTTACTTGCATTAGCTCCATTTGTCTGTACTAGCAGCAAAAAGCCTTCATGATGAGCAGCCATTAAAGATTTGTACTTAACTTCAAGCTCTTGGGCAGTCAGCTGACCAAGTGATGACATATCTTCTGCTGTAGCAAAGCCAATATCCGAGTAATATCCATCATGCTCGTCGGAGCGCGGGAAACTAGATAGCTCTCTATATGATTCTTTCCATCCATCAAGCAAAGTCTTGTATCGGTTTACTTCACTCTCGAGTAGGTTAGACCTTTCTTGGGCCCATTCGCTTAGTGCAGTGTCCGCAGACTTTGATTTCAACATAGCAGACATTTCTATTGCCTGCTGGTTATAAAGAATTGCTTTTCGAGAAAAATCTATATCGTAAAGATCACCATAATCTGTTGCCAGCGAATCTTTGGAACTTTGCTGAGAAGCATGTCCAGGGGGATGTACGGTTTCTTCTTTCTGGGAATCAGGATTATTATTTAATACTGCGTATGTTGCAAAGCCTACACTACTTATAACGACGATGACGATTAGCCCGTAGACAAGATACTTCTTGTTTTTTAGCATGCCAAGCTACCTTTCTTGTCTAAACTTGATATTATCTGTATGTAAATAATATCGGCTCAAAAGCGTAGCGTGGAGCAAGAAAGAAATAACTGATTGCGCAGTGGTATATATTTTTCATCGTATCGAGTACTTAAGTAGAGTAGCGCAAGCGGTACAGCAGCTAGTGTCCACATGAGAACTGGAGGAATAGGTTCTTTTTTATCCTGTTCTGGCAGTCGCGAATTTTGCGCTTGCTCTGCCTGAGTATGAGGCTGGCATGCAGCGCTGCATAATGAGCTCACCGGAGCCATATTTGTGTGAACTATACTTTCAAAGTTACATACAAAAATAACTGTAAGAACCAGGAGATATGCAGTAAGTTTGCCGGCATTTCCTGTTAAATATTGTGCTGTCCGCTTGAATTCAATAAACATATTCAGTATTCATTATAGCAAAGGTGCGTCGCATCACTGCATCTCGCGACAGCTAAGTTTACACCTAACATTGCTTAAACAATTATTTATCTATTTCGAATAATAACTCCGTCGAGCTGCAGTTATCACCTTTCCAAGCTTCAATGCCTTCACGGGCAGCCAGACCTGCAATAAAAAGTGCTGCAAGTGAGTCAGCCCACCACCAACCGAGCACACTGTTTGCAACTAACCCGACGAGTAGTACACCCGACATATACGTACAGAGCAACGTCTGCTTGGAATCAGCAATAGCTGAATGCGAACCAAGTTCTTCTCCCGTTTTCCGCTGCGCCAGTGACACACCCGGCATAATAAGAAGGCTAAGTACCGCAATGATTATACCAATAAAGGATGATTCAGGAACATCCTGCCTAATTAAACTTATGATTGCGTCAAAGCTGACAAATGCCGCTAATCCAAAAAATGAAAAGGCAATAATTCTAAGTGCAATTTTTTCTCGCTCTTCATGTTTGTTTCCTGAGAATTGCCATGCTACTGCCAATGCTGATGATACTTCGATAACCGAATCAAGTCCAAAGCCGATTAATGCACTTGAACCGGACATGTTGCCCGCTATCAATGCAAGAGCTGCCTCGACAACATTATAGCTAATAGTAAATATCACCAAAAATCGGATACGCCTTATCAGCTTAAAACGAGTTGCGCTACTAAGCTTAGGGCGACTATTGTGCTCGTGACCATGCTCACTCATCTAGCAACAGTCCTTCGTTTCTGCCTCGTCACAAGCAGCAGGGTCACTGATTAGCACAACCTCTTTCAGATCATTCAACGCATGTCTAACTCGCTCACTAGATAGTTCGTATCTGGTTTTGCGGCCTTCTTGTATGGCAATCACTAGGCCGCAGCCCTTTAGACACGCTAAGTGGTTCGATACCGATTGCTTGCTTACGTTGAGCTCGAGAACCATTTCGCCAGGATATCTAGGACTATCTCGAAGCAATTCAAGCATTTGTAATCTTGTTTCGTCAGAGAGAGCATGCCCAAATCTAGCAAGAGGAGATACTATAGAAGTCATATAAGCATATAGTACATCGAACTATGTACTATTGTAAAGATAATCTATTAGATATACGTAATTTAGACATGCTTACGTTAAATTTACCAGATAGACTATCTACATGGCTCCATATGAGATAAAATAGATGAAACCATGAAAAAACAAACAATTAAAATTACTTCATTAGACTTGAAACTTATTGAATTTTTCAAACGAACCTTTGTACCAGTAGCACGGTTTTCAATATTTTTAATATTTTTCTGGTTCGGCCTTATTAAGCTACTCGGCCTGAGCCCCGCTAGTCCGCTAGCCGAAGCCCTAACTGCCCGTACAGTTGGCATGCAGTATTTTGATTTGCTATTTTACGGTCTTGCCTTAGTTGAATGTGTAATAGGCATACTATTCATATTCCCCAAATTTACACGCATAGTAATTCCTCTACTACTTTTTCATATGGTACTTGTGTGCTCGCCAATATTGCTCGTGCCCGAAATGGTATGGCAGCAATTTGCGGTACCTACCCTTGAAGGCCAGTACATAATCAAGAATGCAGTTGTCATAGCTGTTGCAATTGGTATTGCAGCTTCTGCTAAGCCGCTAACTCATCGAGGATAACTTGCTAAACTAGTTCTAATTTCAGCTATAATGCCGTACCATTTCCATGACACATCGAAATTATATCTTTGATATACTACTCTCATGCCAGATACAATTTTTGACAAACTTATCCGTGGTGAAATTGAGAGCCGTGTAGTGTGGCAAGATGAGAAGCATATAGCCTTTCTTACTCCATATCCAAACACACCCGGCCTTACCGTAGTCATCCCAAAGACTAATCTTAGCGACTATGTGTTCACTCTTGAAGACAATGACTACGCAGAGCTACTGCTTGCGACAAGGAAAGTAGCGAAGTTACTTGAGAAAGCGCTTGATGTTTCAAGGGTTGCATTAGTTTTTGAGGGAACGGGGGTTGCCTATGTTCACGCAAAACTCTACCCACTTCATGGGCCTATAGCCAGCCAGACTGATGTCTGGAGCGAAACTACAGAATTCGTAGATGAATATCGTGGATGGCTCACAACTCTCGAAGGACCAAAAATGAGCGATGAGCGACTCGACAAAATCCAATCAGATATCATTGCAGCTCAACAATCTTAGTAACTCTAGTTATTATTTCATATATGACGCTGTACCATTTCTAGGAAATATAGAAATTAGCCAAATGGCACTTTTATCCATAGATTTTTGAACAATCATGATATTTACCTACATAGAAAATAATAATTGCCATGATATGCTATAAGCATGAAAAGACTTGAAATACTCAAGCTTGCGACACTGTTTATCCTTACCTCACTCCTTGTAGCCGGCATTTATATATGGTGGAATCCCACGATATTTGCTTTTACGAAAGCAGAAGCTTTACAGCAGGCAGCAGAATGGAAAACTACGCCACCGAGAGGACAAATATTCTGCGGATCTGCAATGACACCAGCTACGCATGTAATAACCGGTGCAGAGCGTACATTCGGGACTACTTGTATACCTCCAGGCTGGAAAGCTAATTATGATGAAGTATACAGGAATTGATGAAACTGTTTTAATTCTAACTTCATCAATCACACTGTATTATTTCTGAGTTACAGATTAATATAAGTTCGAACATTTAGGCCGTTCTTCAAGCCTACCAGTTATATAGTTCAAACATATGAAAATATAACGTTTTTAACGTATTATTGTTTAATGAATAACGTCAAATCTATAATTTACGATGTTGACGGAACATTGATCAACTCCGAGCCAACGCATGTTGCCGCTTGGGATTTAGCCCTTCGAGAAAACGGTTCTAAAATGGATGATTTATCAATCCAGCTGAAGAGTACGATGGCTGGCAAAAAACCGATTATCATTGCTCAGATGATGGCAGCAGAATTAAACCTAACCATAAGTGCAAATACGCTACTAGAGCAGAAATCGGATGTCTTCATGTCGCTATCACGTGATATTGAGCTTATGCCGGGCGCCACAAACTCGTTAAAACGATTTAAAACAGAGGGATATAGACTCGGGATAGGAACCTCTCTAGATAGTGAATACATCAATCTTCTATTAGATAGGTTCCATATTTCAGAGCTATTTGATTCAAAAATTACAGGAGATATTATCAAAAAAGGGAAACCAGATCCTGAAACTTATTTGACTGTAGCAAAAGAACTAAGATTAAACCCATCCGAATGCTTAGTGCTGGAAGATGCGACATCAGGTGTACAATCGGCCAAATTAGCGGGCATGTGGTGTATCGCTGTAGAAAATCGCAATGCAGTCAGGCAAGATTTTGCAATGGCAGACAGAATAGTTGATTCGCTAGATGAAGTGTCACTAGAACTGATTAGATCACTACGGTCATTTAGTTCATATTCACACTAGGCTATAGCAACAATTTTAAGAAAAATACGCCTGCAGATATAAATATTAACGACAACAGCCCGCATATAATTTTATATATCTTGTTCGGTGCAGCGAAGACCCACGCGCTGGCACGAGAGAGATATAATGCAAATAGACCAGATAGTATTGCTATCAAAACAGTAACCGCCGAGAATCTAATGGTTGCACGTGTGAATGATTTAGTATCTCTAAGCATAACCAGAGAACATTATAGCACCTACACATTAAATGCGTACTTGCTGTTACACTACGAGTGTTTTTTTGTTACAGAATTTGGCTTGCTTAAATATAATGCGCCGACATCAACAATAAGTTTCAACACAATGAGAACCAATGCCGCAATCGAAGGAAGTCCTAAATATGAAATTGCGAACACCCCAGCGATAATAGCGCAATGAAGAGGGATGATGCGAGCGTAGGGCTGCCAGAATAAACGCCAAACCGAGGTGGTTATAGTATCAACTTTGAGTCGTCGTATCATACTCGATATCGAAATTAGCAGCCATATACCAACTATAGAATAGACAGACACAGCATCGATAGGCGCACCAAAGCCACCTCCCAGCTGACCCACGCCAACTATAAGTATGATAACGAACAGCCCGTGTGCTAGCGTAAAAGCACCGTAATGAACTCCAAAGAATATAATTAATATTAACTTTATTGTGCGAGTGTCTGACACTGATTTGCTCGGCTTCTTAGCACTTGAACTCTTTGAATAGTCCCTCGTGCGAATGATACCTATAACCGTTAGTATGCCAATCGTGACATTCTCCAACCAATATAACAAGAGAATCTCTTTCCAATCCCAGCCGAAAAACAACACGCCAAGCGCAGGTATTAATGAGTAAACAAATAATTGAGGTAGCCGCCATATTGAACTCATGCTTCTTATCATAGCACTATGTTATTTAATATAATTCAACGACAGACTACCTAAAGAGCGTTTTGAATAATTTGCAACCTGATGATGGCCTCGCCATACAACAGTCACCACATGAAAGACTAAAGCTTCGGTGTAGCCACGTTCGCACCGCTCCGCTCAACATACTCCCAAGCACTCTCAGTCGTCTCTCTTTCGAAGACTTTTTACTCATGCAGATAGACTTTACCAATGCTACAAATTCTACTGCCGCTAGTATACACACCAAGAAATATGCCACTGGCAAGATAACGCTAGTCAGTGCTTTAGTTTACTTATTAACGCGGCACGGCCTCTTCCTGATACACTAGACTTCATATAAGTCATCTTCTCTTTTAGCGGTGCATACCGCCAAAACAAGACTTACTCCACCCAACACCCACCAAGGATCCCAGAGCAAGAGATGCCACATTGCCGCACTCGAATACATGGCGTCTGGTGTCGGAATAATACCTAACGCCATAATGAGTCTCGCAAGAAGATTTAAGCCGCCGTATGCAAGACATAGTAGGCCCGCCACCCAGACCGCTATGCGCACTGCCCTATTCAGTAACATGGAATCATACATCCTGAGTAGCATCAAGACGATCAAACCCAGCGCAACTTTCATAAACGCCGTCACCCATACAAACACCACGAACCATGGCTCGGCCTGCAAGCTGGTTATCTCATCTCCAAGTGTATCAAGCCCGACCGCGCCACCCGCTGCCCAATAAAAACTAGGTATCGCGAAGATCAAAGCCCAAGCGCATGCAATATATATAAATAATTTATTATATTTATTCATACACCTACTATAACCGGCTTCCATTGCTTCATCGACATCAACGTTCTTACGCTTGCGCGACAGCTCGATATGATGATACTTAGTTTATATGGGACGCGTCTTTAGTGTTGAACAAATCCGCAACTGCGATCAGGAGATTCCCTCAACTGAAGATTTTGAATATGCAGTCGAGCATTTCGAAGAATCTGTAAATGATGAGATTGAAGCCGAGAATATAGACGGGGCGCTTATATATGGTTCCGTTGCCATTCGAGCCTACACGCTCCGCAGCGACATCGACTGCATGATAATACCCTACGATCACTCTCCAAGGAGCGTGAGTGCAATCAAAAGGATTTTACAAACAACAAATCCAACCGGCCGTCTCGATATGAGTGCGATTGTTCATCCACGGTCCAGACTATCTTCGGGTGCACATGAAATTGACCGGTATTTTGGGAATCACCTAAGTGGACCATCACGCCTGGTGTACGGCAACGATCCAGCAGACTATATCCGATATCCACACCACAGCGCTAAAGCCCATCTGCTTTCTTATATTCGGCACAAAAAAAGAAGTGTCGCCTCTGCACTTACTTCGGAAGGTCCAGATCAATACAAAGCTTTGCAAAGGATTCTTGAGTTGCCTTTGGCGATAGGCAGGAAAGCACTATGTGCACTGGATGAACTGGAGGGCACACGGGCCGCGGATCCCGATAGTGCAAATAAGAAGGTCGTCGCTCCCGCCTCGCTTGATTTTTTTGATTCACTCGGCTTAGGCGCTGCTCCCCGCGCTATTCTCACCCTGGACCAAGAGTACAGTGTGCTACTCCATGACACACTCGCAGGCAACGAGACCGAGGAGAATTATCGAGAGATGTTACACACTATTCAAGCCCACGGCGGCAAAGCGGGTGAATGGCTAGATGAGCTTGATACAGCAATTAGTATACGATGATAATATTTGATACGGCTACAAACTTACTTTCCGTTCAGGGTGGTATAATTACTATATGGATATATTACTACTCTCTACTATCGTATTCTCTATCTTGAGGCTCGGCGTCTTTTTCGGCTTGCATGTTAAATACCGTAAACTCAGCATATTCACAAACACCGTCAGCGACTACGGCACAGGTCAGTCCCGCTCGCTTTATAGTCTGATGGGCAGCCTGTCGCTTGCTGCGTATGTGACACTTCTCGCATATTTGATTACTGTAGAATACAACCCTTCATGGCTTACCACACTACTTGGTGTCGGCATCATCGGTTCTGTAGCCATCTTATTCTTCCCTACAGACCGCACTGGCAAAGCACACACCCGAACCGGCAGGATACACTGGCTCCTCGCAATACTCAACTTCACTATGCTGTTCATCTTTATGACAAACGCCCAGCTGCCCGATACTTCGGCTCAAGCCGAAATGCTCGCGGCAGCTACATGGGTAGTTCGCATTACGTTTTACGCATTTATAGTATCCCTCTTGCTGCCGAAGTTACGTCAAAACTACATAGGCTTTACTGAGAGGCTATTTCTCACCGCTACGCCTCTTTGGTTTATTGTGTTTGCGTGGCTACTACTAGCCTAGCTATATTTCAAAATTCCAGGTCGGTTGAGCGCAAAACATACGTTATATTTCTTACTCTTAATCTATATATGTAGATTATAAAAGTGCGCTAAATATAAAGTAGGCGCCGATAGGCCATAAGAGATTTAATAACGCGATACGCATCAAGCCGAAGGTGTGGTGATCCGTATAGGCTTGGTTGCTTCTTGGCGCAACAAGTGCCAGCACTAAAGTCAGTAAGCCGATTACATACGGCAGCACTCCGAATATAAGAGGCTGTGCATAAAACAGGGTCGCCACTGGTGATTGCGGACTACCGGCTACTCCTATACTGGATAGAAGCAGCAAGATGCTAATTACCATCACCATGATTGATAGTTTTTTTGTGTATGATACGACTACACCAGGATTAAGTCTTAGGGCATTTTTCATTTTTACACTCCGCTTAATATTCTAGCCGTTGCTATGTATCTATCATTGTATTAAACTTTCATATCCTAAAAAATATTGATATAGTCGCTTAAATATGCAATATACCTATTGTACAGCTAGGCCCACAAAGAGAAGAGGTTCAAGATGCCTGCATGGAATGCTATTGCAGTATGCGTCGGGACGTGGCTATTCGTGTGGTTTAACTTATTTGCCACGCTCAGAATTGGCTCAACGGGCGTGTTAATGCTGCCTCGCAGTCGCTTCGGTGTCCGACAAGCTGCGGTGCGAAGCGGAGCTTACAGCTTCATCTTCGCGCTTGCTGTTGTCTTCATGATCTACTTCAGGTAGCAGTATCCGCTCCACCCACGGCAAACTCTGCTGTTCGTAGTTGAGCAGTGGGGGTTTGTCCTATCTGGGCGCTACGCGCTTTTCGGCATCTGCTGGACGGCCCACGAGTTACCATCGGGATCCTCAAAATATGTAAATGAACCCCATTCTAAATGCTCTACTTCGGATACGGAAACACCCTTACTGACAAGTGTGTCCTGACTGCCTCAACATCATCGACCACAACCTGTAGTCCTTTTTGCGAGCCTACGGGCATCTCGGTGACACCTGTGCCTAGTACTATAGAGCAAGCAGATTCTGGAGGCGTGAGCTGCACAAATCGAACACCGTCCGATACTGGAATATCGTGATCAAGGTTGAAACCAACCTTGTTGACATAAAAGTCTATCGCCACATCAACATCTGCCACAGGTACAGCTACTAGCTCCAGTTGCATCTTCATCATCATGCTTTTCTTCTCCTATATTATGCTAGTAATTATACTCGTATTCTGCAGTCTGTGCGACATGCGCACTTGCACTCACGCGCCCAGTCCGCTGTGCGCCCGCCGTGGTGCTCCTGTGCGATATCAGCTATGATGGGTATATGCAGCACAAAACTATCATTATCACCGGAGCAAGCGATGGCATAGGCAAAGAGGCCGCCAGGCTTCTTAGCGAGCAAGGAGCAAACGTGGTGATCGTAGGTCGCTCGCCAGAAAAAACACAAGCAGTAGCTGAAAAGTACGGACTACCTTTCTTTATCGCAGACTTTTCTAGACTCGACGATGTACGTGAGCTCGGCAAAAAATTACGTAGCACATATCCACACATTGACGTACTCATCAACAACGCGGGTGGTTTATTTGGCGACCGAGAGGTAACAATCGACGGATATGAAAAAACAATGCAAGTAAATCATCTTGCACATTTTTTACTCACAAATATTCTTCTCGATACGTTAGTTGCCAGCAAGGCAACCGTCATCAACACTTCAAGCGTTGCACACAAAACATTTAGCAAAATCGATATGAACGATTTGAATATGGAGCATTCTTTTACGCCCAATCGCGCCTACGGCAATGCCAAGCTTGCAAATATTCTATTCACAAAAGAGCTACACACAAGGTATGAAGCCAAAGGAATCAACGCTGCCGCCTTCCATCCAGGCATAGTCACGACAAGCTTCGCGAGTGATACAACTAGCTATTTACGGTATATATATCGCGTCCCCGTACTACGTAAACTATTGCGACTCCTACCGGCCGAACAGGGAGCCGACACTATGGTATGGCTCGCGTCGTCTGTTCCTGGCAAAGATTGGGTATCCGGCGAATATTACTACAAACGAAAGATTGCCCGCACCCATGATGCGGCAAATGACGCAGTGATTGCACGTCAGCTATGGGATAAAAGCGAGCAAATGACAGACTTAGCTTAGTGAGCAGATACACTGCTCTTGCTGTCGGAACACAAGAACAGGCCCTGAGGCCTGTTCTTATAGTGAGATTATTAGCTACTTAACTTGTCGCGAGCTTCCGAAGCCTTGACCTTAGCCTCACCCTTGAGCTCGTCGCCCTTGGCTTTGTCTACTTCGCCTTCAATACGCTGTTTTGCGATGTCAGCCTTATCAGAAACTTTGTCGGCCATGTCTTTCGCTTTGTCTTTTGCATCGTCTAGTATGCCCATAAATATCCTTTCTGATTAATTGTTAACTCTATTAATTATATCATTCTGATTTCTTGAAGTAAAGCTTGCGAAACCCCTACTATCCAGGAACCAGCGTTGTATCTGCAACCTAAAGTTCCTACCCAAGCACTATCCTTTATGGCATCTCATTTGACATATCTTTATAATAATTCTATGAAAATATCAAATGATATGCTATACTGGTCATCGTGAACCACGATTCTCAGATGAGTCAACTCGGACGACAGCTCGTCGATTCTCTTACTAGGATAGATGCCTACGAGAGTGATCTACTGGCGCGTCGCGAACACGAGACCATCCACATACCAACCGTAGGCAGTAAGCTGTCTACGGCGTATGAGCAGCTGCGCAATGCATCCGAGTACGCAGAGGACAACTTGCTGAGGCAACGAGCAATTCGTCGCTATCTTAAGCGTGTACTGTCGTTCCACGAGCGCATCAACACCGACCACCTGGCCGAGGAGCTAGTGACCGAACTCACGCAAGCAGAATACCTACCAAACGACTACGCCACGAAAGCAGACATCAAGTCACTATCAGATCATCTCAAACGATACTACAACGCATATTGGAAATACACCAAAATCGAGTCAAATAGTACGAAGAGATTAACGTTTCAAAGCTGGGTTCTTGATGTACTCAGTGTGCGCTGCGAACAAGTGCTGCATAGCAATATACGACAACTTTCGTTTACTCATTTTGCATTTACCTATTTGCAGCCAAAGCTCGATCTAGCAAAGATCATCGGCCAAAACGACCGCATTGACCCACACGACCACTCTATCGTGCTGTATATTGCTATCCAAAAATCTATCCTCAAATCTGACATGGCATCCATTCGCGCCGCCCTGCTCGATAGTTATCGTCAAGATATCGGCCTTATTCACAACTTCGAAAGTTTTAATGCAAAGTTTGATCAATTGTTTGACAGTAAATCTGTCGCATACCTCAGCCGTATACTCAACAAAAATGGGGCTACTCTACGTATGATCTATAGTGGCTTCTACGCAGACGATGCACCGATCACCACCCATGTGTTCAAAACACCAGACTCCCTCGAATACGCTCTGCGCCAACACGTCGAACAAGAATACGAAGCAGTCAACCGGCGCCTCGACAAAGGTATCGTACGTAGCATCGCGTTCTTACTTATCACGAAAAGTATCATCGGGCTTGGTATTGAGGTGCCGTATGACATATTTGTCGAAGGGCACATACTATGGCTTCCTCTTATTCTGAATTTATTCTTCCCTGCTCTTTTCATCGCACTATCTCGCCTTACTCTCAGCACACCGACAAGCAGAAACACCGACGCAATCGTGCAACAAACTACTGGTATGTTGTACTCTGAAGCCGACAGCCAGACCTATGCAATTCGCATTCCCCGTGCTGCACCGTCAGTCGGATTTAACATTCTCTACGTCTTCATGTTCGCGACTATATTTGCTGGTCTGTCGTATATTCTCCACTCGCTGGAGTTCAATATCGTCCAAGGCGTCATATTCTTCATCTTCTTGTCGACTGCGAGCTTTCTGGCGTTTCGTTTGTCAAATCAAATACGAGAAATCGAAGCCGTATATACATCACAGGGCTCACTCGCACTCATGAGAGATATCATATACATGCCATTTATCTACGTTGGTCAGCAAATCTCTTACCGCTATAGCCGCGTCAACCTCATCGCAATTACACTAGATATCTTGATCGAGCTGCCACTTAAAACAATACTGCGCCTTATGCGACAATGGACGCAGTTCCTCAACGCTAAAAAAGATGAACTTGTCTAGCTCGACGCTTTAAAGATGATATTGTTGCTTGTATAGAAATCGTCGTGCGAGTTTGAGTACGCATCTTCTTGCCAGCACTGGCGCGATCCAGACATACTCGCGAGTACGCCACACGCCATAGTGTAGGCGCGGAAATTCTCCATCATGTCGCCGCCTTGAGTACACTTTTTGCCCGTATACCAGTCTTGGTCGTCTGCACCGCCCCACCCGAGCGCATAGTAGCTTGCAGGCAAATCTTTTTCGTCTGGTTTTTCGCGATATCCACTTCGTGAGTTATAAGTTCGTCTGTCTTCATTGTCGATAGGGTCTTCTACGTAGCTATAATCTTGCTCTTCGATCGCAATACCAACACTTCCCCATGGGTCATAACGGTTCGTGCAGTAGGTCAGAAACTTCTCGTATTCGGTAAATTTGTTAGGCATGCCAGTTGTTTCGTCTATATATGCAGCATTTTTCCCCTCTTCGGCTTGCTGCTTCATGCGCGCGCCCCTTGCACCGTCAGAAGACACGTCGCGAGAGGCTACGTCGGATGGCGCTTCGTCTGGATGTGGCTGCGTCATATACTCTATGACTTCAGGTATGTCGGCAGACAACTCGTCTGGCGACATAGAGTATCGCACATTGCAGGCAAAATCTGGATTTATCTCGGCGTCAAGTCCACCCTGTATACCACAGATCGAAGCAGGCTGAAGTCGGGTCGGCTGAAAGTGAAACGGCTGTGTATAGAGCGCACTTGCACTTGTCCATGTCAGCTTACTGAGGGACGCGGGGACGAGCGAAAATAATGAACTCGTACTCGCTATCCACGACTGATTTGGCATCGCCGCAGCACCAGCTGGTGCGAGCGTTGCAAGCAGACTACCAGTGAACGAATAAGGGTTTGTCGCGTCCCAAGGAGTATCGCGGGCTAATGTGCGGCGTTCGTCTTCGATACTCTGACGGGTTGCTTCAGCTGCTCTCAGATACATCGTCAAGCTTGCCACCGACGCTGGACGCATGCCGAGCGACTGAGCACGGTCACCCAAAATAGTACCGGCACCAGCAAATATAGCATTCTGTGCATCAATACCACTCGTACTAGAGGTAAACTTGCCCGCCTCTTGTGATGTAGCTAGTCGTAGGCGTTCAGGAAGCGTTGCGGTTGCCTCAGTACGTGTAGCATTTTTAACAAGCTCAACAACCGCCTTGAGTGAACCGGGGCAGATGAACTGCTCTATTGGCATTCGTAGCCCACCTATAATACCTCCGGCAGCTACACCTATATAACTCGCCAGGGGCATAGATGCTGGTGCCCAGCACGCTCCCCCGCGCTCGGTTCCGGCTTGTGCACCCGACATACCGTGCGCACACAGACCCGCCGCGCTGGTGTCACTCGCAGAGTTACGGACTATTTGCGCAGCAAGTGACAACTTAAGATACTCCGAGCCAGGAACTGAAGGAGCGCCAGGCTTAAGTATGCCTAGCAATATCAGTGGTGAAATATCTCGCAAAATCGATATACGATCCTTCACCGATTCACCAAGTGCGGGTGTGCGATACGTATCGCCGTCCATTGCATTTTTACCGTCTCCGCCGGGCTGAATCAGCTTGTTAGCCATAGACTCTACGGCGATTTCACCGCTTAGCGGTACACCCGCTTTTATGTCATCTGCAACTGCGAGATAATTCATGGCAAAACGAGCAATAGTCACCGTTTTGGCGCGCACCGCAGCATTTTCGGCCAAGCTACCGTAGGTCGAAAATGCACAGGCCAACGAAAGGTGTGTGTTTGCTTTGTCGACAAGATTCGTATATATTTCCCCTCGGTACTTGTTGGTCTGCTCGCTAAGACTCTTGAGACTGTATATACCCCTTGCATTACCGTCAAGCAAATCTTGAGAATCCTTGCTTGATGCCGCCGCTGCGTTTGGATCTTGGTCTGGATCCTGATAGCGAGGATCTCCGTAGTTGACGCGACGATCAAACGATTCGTCAAAATCTTCTATAGTGGCGCCGCCTAGCGTATTGTCTTGAATCAGCCCAAACCTGTCGAGCAGTCGCTCGTAAAATTGACGGTCTTGGTAGACGCCCGTACGCGAGCTATACACCTTATTAACCAAATTATCCATATCTGGGTTCTTGCGCGCAGAGGCTAACGATGAAGCATTGGTTGCTGTGCCCTGGCCATCGGGGAATCCTAGTCGTGACACATTATACCGTTCGTTACTTGCTTCGTTTGCAGAGACGTCGAACCCGTAGCGCTCAAATGTATCTTTGAGCATCGGACTCATTGTCTTGAACTTACATTCGATCGTTTCTTCGTCGCAATTGCCACCAATCTGCATACCGAGCACTTTGTTGCTATAAGAATAATACGCATAGAGACCATCGTTGAGGTCATTCACAAGCTGCTCTTTATTGTTCACAAGCAGTACGACGGGAGAAAGAAATAATATCCCAACTACCCCAAGGATGAATGTCACACATACAAAGAGCACTGAACTTACGTGGCCCGTATGGATCTCTTCGGCGTAGCGCTCTTCGCTATCTATTGTGGACTTTTTATCAGTCTTTTTAGTACTATCCACTTTGACTCTGCCGCCGTCTCCGTCTTCCTCCATATGTTTGAGTGAGTGCTGAGAATGCTCAAGGCTGGTGTTCGGCGCATGCATATCGTCTGCTTCGGTACTGACGGGTGAGTCCCGTATGCTCATGGATTCAGATCTCTTGGCTCATTTGGTATATCTGTCACATTTGCCGCTTCGGCTGCCTTAAGGATATCGTCGTCTCCCTCGGCTATCAGATCTTGCGTATCTGCCACGTACTTTGCCGCACGAGCTTTCGCAAGTAGCTCGTTACTGCTTTGCATGGGTCGCCGAGCTGCATAACCCGCGACACTGCCCGGCCCCATAGCACTGCCGGCAGTATCCTGGCTTGGTGCAACTTGCTGGATAATCACTGTTGCACCCTCTGGTATCGCAGGTGCAGTCCCGCCTCCAGACGCACCAGGTTTGCTATAGTGAGAACTTGCTCCAGCTAGCGCAGCTGCTTGCTGTGACGGAGTACTGCCCGCTGCGGGGATAGAGATACCGCCAGTTGAAGGCGCTTTGTACGGATCGCTCGGCTCTTGGCCGCCGCCTCCACCGCCGCCGCCAGACTGCTTGCCATCCCGGTTCAGAGAACTGATACCAGCAGATTTCTTTTCTTCTTTTTGATCGGCTTTTTGGCCAGCTTTCTGGTCACCGCCCTGTTGCGCAGCTGCCCCATTGGCCGCCACCGCACCTACTGCGGTAGAAGTTGCAACCCCGCCTTTTCCAAGGCTTTCAAGTAAGTAGGCTTCCGAAGCCTTGAGGTCGATACCTTCGTAACTATTGATATTGAAGTCGCCATTAGTTGTATCGCCACCCTTTTCTTGATATTTCTGTAGCGCCTGCGAGTACATCTCTTGAGGAGAAGCACCTGTTGCCGCAGATTTGCTACGAATTTCGCTTAGCCTATCTTGAACTTGACTATCGAACTTGGCCTGCTCGGGCGACTTCGCCTGATGCTTTGAACGGCTGCGGTATGCTCCGCCCATTTTTCCAAATAATGACGCCTTACTTTCACCGTCTTGCGCAACGTTAAGCTGCTGGAGTCTATTGATACCGCGAAGCATCATAGATTTCTTATTGAGATCCATATTTGTTTGCTCGCGTTGTTTGACCTTTTCATCACGTTCCCTAGACGAGCGACGCAGACCGTTGCGAGACACCTTGGCGCCAGCAGCATCGAGACCATTTGTTGCAGCCTTGAATACGTACCACGTACCAGCGAGCGGCAAGACTGCCGCACCTACCGCGACTAAGTAAAGCGTAGCGCTATTTTGGCTACCGCTCACAAGAATCGTATCGTTGTCTACTTTATAGTCGCTCGAGCCCGCCTTAAGGATACTCGCGCTCACAATTTGACCCGTTCCCACCAGTATGGCAATAATGGGATACAGAATGAGAATATGGATGAATAACTTCAGCCATTTTGAGAAATAATCTGTCGTATTTGGTAGCAAGTATGCAAAGAACGCGAGCGGTGCTAAGAGTACAAGTGCGACTACTAGTGTCTGGCGAACGATCAATACTACGATCAGAATCGAGCATATAACTGCGGCGGACATAACCACTGCAGTCATCGGCGCCAAGAGTACCCATGCAATTTCTTGCTTTGTGATGACGCCAGCTGTGATATCAAACAACGGACTAACATCGTATTTACCAGGCTCACTCGCGAGCGGCATAGCAGATGGACCTATGTTACCCGCAATGCCGTCGACCAGCGCCTGATACACTGTATACCCAATAACGTTCGATATATCGACCATGGCCTGACATATATAAAACGAGATATTGACGAATATTACTGCCAGTATAAACCGCGGCACCAGGCGCTTGATATTGTAGTTATCCATGCCCTTACCGGTAATGAGTGAATATACTATATACAAGAATGCGATCACGAATAAGACGTTGGCAATCGCGCTCATCACTCCAGATGCTTGCATAGCACCACTATCTGTATCAAATAAGTTAACGTCTACGACCATGAATTTTTCTGACACAAACGTAAACGCGTAATCACCTGCCTGTGATGTTGCGCGCAAGACGGGGCAGATTATCCAACCGAGGTTGTCGTACGCACAGGTAGACACAGGGTTTTGAGGGGCAGAAGCGCCACCCAGATTAAATGGTTGCGCAGCCTGCACTTGCTGTAGCCCAATGACGCTAAGCGTCATCGCTACGACAAAAGCGGCAGCACCCCAAAACGAAGCTATGCGTTTCATGTAGTGCTTTCTCCTGTGCGTTGATCACTGCGAATATTTGCAACAGCAATTTCTGCACCTAAGATATTCTGCACCTGTGAGAGCGATATATGCATCGTCGTCCCTGGTGTCACATTGCCCCCCAACATTTCTTTTGCTACGGTATTCTCAACTGCTCGCTGAACGACGCGTCGCATCGGTCGTGCGCCCAGTCTTGGATCATAACCTTTATCTACTAAAAATAGTTTAGCATCTTCTGCCACTTCTACCGATACTTTTTGTAGAGACAGTGTCTTATTGACGCCAGCGATAATGAGGTCTATAACCTGCACAAGCTCTGATTTGTTGAGTGGACGGAATGTCACTATCTCGTCGAAGCGGTTTAAGAACTCTGGACGGAACTGATTACTACTAATTAGCTCATCCATGAACTGCGCCTCAAACTCCTCAACCTGCTTTCCTGCATCGATATATTCACGTATTTTATCGGCACCAGCGTTGCTTGTGGCAATCACGATGGCATCGCGGAAACTAACTTCACGGTTTTTGATATCACGGAGTATACCTTCATCAAGGAGCTGCAAGAGTGTTGTCAGTACATTTGGATGCGCTTTTTCTATCTCATCGAGCAATATCACGCTAAATGGCTGTTTCATCACCCGCGCAGTAAGACTATTTGGGTCTTCTGCGCCATCGGCGATCAAGCGACTGACGTCGCTGAGCGTCACATATTCATTGAGGTCTAGGCGAATGATACGATCTTCGCCACCAAAATACACATCTGCAAGCGCTTTTGCAAGCTCCGTCTTACCAACACCAGTAGGGCCAAGGAACAAGAATGTGCCGATTGGCCTATCTTGGTTACGGACACCTGCTCGTGCACGTCGGAGCGCGTCACTCACTACCTGCACCGCCCTAGTTTGGTTGATCATGCGCGTATGGATTTTTTCTTCGAGGTTCAACAATGTTTCGCGCTCCGTATCAGCGTTCGCAACACCAACTTTTACGTTCATGGTCTGCTCGATTGCCTGCTGCACAGAGTTGGCGGTGATAAGCTTGCCGCCACTCTCGCCGTAACTTGCCGCCGATTCAAGCAGCTTGAGCGCACGACCTGGCATTGCAAGATCGTGGATGTAGCGCTCGCTCAAACGAAAGGCTTCGGCAAGCGATTGATGCATATAGGTAACTTTTCGACGATATTCTGTGAGTATCAGCTGATCTTGCATGACCTGTATCGTCTCTTCTCGCGAGGCAGGCGCGATAGTGATCCGGTTGAGTGCATTAACAAGTCCTGGATTGCGCTGGCCGATCTGCAGTAACCGCTGCTCGTCCATAGTCAAAATCAATCGCAAATTACCAGCTTCAAGTATTGGTAATAAGACGTTCGTCAGGTCGACTGCGCCTATCCCTTCTTCGAAAAATAACTGTGCGTTATCGAGACATATGATGATATTTTTGGCGCGATACGCTTCGGTAAGCACACGCATAATAAGTCCTTCGAGCTCGCCCCTACCTGGTGCGGCAGATATGAGCGCAGACGAATCGAGTAGATACACCTGTCGAAACTTCAAGTTACTGGGTACATTTGCATCGGCATCAAGCAAGCGCTCGGCAAACGCGTGCAACAGCGTGGTCTTTCCGGTACCCTGAGGCCCTATGATGGCAGCATTTTGACGGCCGTTGGCCCCGAGTGTATCGATCAGCTGATCGAGCGCACGCAAGTGACTATCGAGCTCAACCGTAAACGCTCCACCCGACTGTTCACTCAAATTAACGCCAAAACGTTTGAGTAGCGGGGTATAGCCAAACGACCAGTCTCGTGCGATACCACCAGTGCGCCTCACTTTGTTTTGCTGACCCACAAGATCTTGAATATGATCGTACCATTTGATGCCAGCTACTACATCTTGATACTCTAAGTGCATTTGCGCTAGGAGGCCCTCGTAATTTGGGAACTGCCTGATAAGCGCCGCAGCCACCACTCCTCCGTGCATCAACGGGCTTTTTGTCTGCTGCTGTATATCGCGAGCGTCAGACCAGATGTCATCGGTCTGCTTGGCATCTTCGCTGGCGATATTGAGCAAAAGGTTGGCTGTTAGCCCAAATCGTATCGCCATAAACTGCCCGGCCTGAGATGCGCCCACAAGTGTCGCGAGCTCATTTGGTGTCGAGTTGCTTTTCAGTCCGGCAAGTAGCGAAGCTTCAAGCCATGCATCTACCGATTGGCCGTGCACCTCGGCCGGGAGTGACTTCAGCTCACCATGATACCACTCCACAAACATGGCCGGTATAGCGGCGAGGCCAACAAGTAGCCACCCAACAGCCACACCGACAAATAATAGCGCGACGCCACCAAGTGCGAGCATGGCCGCAGCAAGTGTAAGTAACATCACGACAGTAGTTGTCATGAACTTGGCCGTATTAGCCTTCGCGCTGCGTTCGCTAGAAAGATTAAGGCTTAAGACTGCCATGGCACCCATCCTCCTACCATGAACACGAACCCCACAACTGGCATCGCAGGTACGGCTGCCCACAGCGACAGTACCAGAACGCCGAGTAGCGCCTGCAGTGCTATTGTGACGACGCCCACAAGTAGCACGACAGTACGAACTACTGCACCGATAACACGGGATATCACTCGTCCCAGAAACGCCTGAAACTTGATCGACAAAGGTCCATCAACAGAGCCAGCACCATCTTGGCGGAACAAGGAGAACATTGTGCGCAGCAGTAGCCCAATAGAAAAGAAGTCCATCGTTTTATCTAGACGGGCTAACACCATACGGGCGCGCTGACTCCAGCCTATCGTATACCACCATCTCAGTAGGCCCACTATAAACATAACCTTATTATAGCTTATTTCCTCTAGAAAACCACTGCGAAATCGCACCGATTCACATGACATATCATGCGAGCGTAAGCTATACTAGGACTATGCCAAAACCTCATATTGCAGCGATAGGAAAAGTAGTACGCCATGTCACACGACTTCGTGGTGGCGGCTCGGCATTTCCTGGACTCGTGATAGAAAAAATAGACCCGGACTTCACTCGCGACACGCTCACGTCATTGCCCTACGGTGTCGTTATCATCAGCGGCACCAATGGCAAGACTACTACCACCAAGATGACAGTCGAATTACTCGAAAGCCAAGGCTTCAAAGTCTTCACTAATCGTACCGGCAGCAACTTTGCACGCGGTGTCACAGCAGCCCTGCTCGCCGACATAGACTACCGCGGAAACCTCGACGCAGATGTAGCCGTGCTCGAGCTAGACGAAGCGCATGCCGTCAAGTTTGTCGATTCCATACCACCAAAATACAGCCTATTGCTCAATGTAATGCGCGACCAACTCGATCGCTTCGGTGAAATAGACACCACTGCAGGCATGCTCGCGCACATAGCCGCTGCCACAACCGGTACCGTGGTGCTCAACCGTGAAGACCCACGCATTGCTCCTATTGCCGATATTTTGCCAGAAGGTACAAGATCTGAGTTCTTTGGTCTCAGCGAAACATTGCGATCAAAATTTCCATCAGACGATGACCTACACCGCACCGTCAATAGCACCCACACACGAGACGCCGATGTAATATTGCAGCGCATTGACACCAATACGGCCGTATTTCACATGGACAACCGCGAAGAAACAGTGCAGCTCAAACTCAAAGGTGTATATAACATCTACAATGCCGCCGCAGCACTGGCGCTCACTCGCACTATTGCTGCCGAACGTTACAACAAAAAAGCGCTACTCTCTGCTCTCAGCGAGGTTCGCCCCGCGTTTGGTCGCGGCGAAACGCTGACACTCGACGGCCAACCTGTCGAACTTGTACTCGTCAAAAACCCGAGTGGGTTTCGCCTCGCCCTTGAGTCATTTGCACCAGACGGTTACGCCACTATGATTGCAATCAATGACAATTATGCAGACGGTCGAGATATGAGTTGGCTGTGGGATGTTGATTTTGATTCGCTCCGAAACCTCGGCGTCGCTCAGGTCGGTGGTGTGCGTGCCTACGACATGGCCCTGCGCCTACAGTACGACGAAGTCGAAGTCGTCGATGTGACGACAGATGTCAGCAAAGCACTCGTAAATCTACGCAACAAATACCCGACTCAGCCGAAACGAATTTTCTGCACCTACACCGCCATGCTCAAGCTACGCGCATCTTTAGGTAAAATTACAGAAGTGGAGCGTATATTATGACCAAACGTCAGCTTACAATCGTGCAGCTGTACCCCGACGATATGAATATTTATGGCGACTGGGGCAATGTTTTAACCTTAAAAAAACGCGCTGAGTGGCATGGCTTCGATGTCGAGCTCATCGACTACAATGTTGGCGACACCTTCCCCGATAATGCGGACATACTAATAGGCGGAGGCGGGCAAGATAGCGGACAGCTCAAAGTGCAGGCAGACTTGCAGAAACTTGCGCCAACCCTACAAGCGCTTGCCGACGACGACACCCCCATGCTCATGATCTGCGGGCTATACCAGTTATTCGGTCGGTTTTTCAAAACAAGTAAAGGTCAGATTATCGATGGAATAGGTATTTTCCATGCCGAGACACATGCGGGGCCTGAGCGTCTTATTGGCAATATTGTCACGCACAACGAACAGTTCGGCGATATCATCGGTTATGAAAATCATAGCGGCCAGACATTCATAGACAGCGACATGCAACCGCTAGGCACTATTGTTCGCGGCGCGGGTAACAACGGCCAAGACGAAACCGAAGGCTGCATGTATCGAAACGTCATCGGTACATACCTGCACGGGTCGCTACTACCGAAAAACCCTGCCATTGCCGATGCACTTATCGAAGAAGCTGCGAAGAAGAAGTTTGGTGATTTTACACCCACTGTCATAGAAGATCGCTTTGCAGCAAAAGCCCGCGAAGTTGCGCTCAAACGACCAAGATAATCTCACAAAAAACGATATTAGCTTTACACTTGCTGTTGCTTCTTGAGCTCTGCAATCAATTGTTCGCCGTGACCTACCGGGGTCACGCGACCGTAGACCTTGACCACCTGGCCGCTCGGATCGATAATGAAGGTCTTACGGAGTATACCCTCGCGACCGAACTGCTTTTTGCCCCATGCGCCATAAGCTTCGATGCTCTCGCCGTCGACATCGCTTAGTAGCGTGAAGTTGAGGCTATGTTTCGACTTGAATAGTTCGTGCGCACTTGCCGCGTCTTTACTCACACCGACAATCTGCGCGCCGAGCGCCGCCAGGTCATCGCGAGCATCCCGCAAGCTGCAGGCTTCAGTAGTACATCCAGGTGTGTCGTCTTTTGGGTAAAAATACAGCACGAGCCATTTGCCACGAAAATCAGCAAGTGTATGAACGTCACCTTTTTCGTCTGGCAGCGAGAAATCTGGTGCTTTATATGGAGTTTGTCTCATACTTTTATTATACTCGTGAGACCTTTGCAATCATACCCTAGTCAAACAGTAAAATATTTGCTACAATTATGCATGCATCTATCGGGGTGTGGCGCAGTTGATAGCGCGCTCGGTTTGGGACCGAGAGGTCGAAGGTTTGAGTCCTTTCACCCCGACCATAAAACATTCGTCTATTCAGGCGGATATTTTTTTATTTAGGTATAATAAGTAGTTGTGCTTACTCAATTTATCAATAAAAAACTACGCATATTGCGCAAGCAACTGCGAAAAAAGCAATTCTTGGCGAGTGTGCTATTGGTGGTGTCATGCGCCGGCTTATTCGCGTATGCTATATATATGAGCGAACGACGACTTGCTGCAGATCCTGCATCTTACTCTCAGCTACTCCAGCTAATTGCGCAGGCAGAGAGCAAGGGTAACTACAACGCATATTTCAGCAACGCCTCTAATACATCGGTCAAATTTACCGACATGTCCATAGCCGAGGTGCGAGAGTGGCAAGCAAAGTTCGTGCGCGAAGGCAACGCAAGTAGCGCTGTTGGCCGGTATCAAATTATCGACGCGACACTCGATGGACTAGTGCGAGAGCTCAACCTTGATCTCAGCCAAAAATTCGATGAGTCGACTCAAGACATGCTGGCAATTGCGCTACTCGAACGCAGGGGCTCAGTGCAGTATGTCAATCAGGAGATTGATAATCGCGAATTTGCCGCGAATTTGGCACAGGAATGGGCCGCACTTCCAAAGATAATTGGAGAGAATCCCGAGTCAAGCTACTATGCGGGCGATGGACTAAATAAGTCGCTTATCGATTCCACGCAAGTACTTCGTGCTATTGGAAATATACGCGCAAAATAAACATTGCGTACTCATTTGCATACGATAACGTTGTAATTATATTAACATCTTTCGTCTCTGTAATCACACATATAGCGTTGTGTTTTGTTGACACACACTAGCAAATCGCTTACGATAGTCTTTGTGTTTTTTACGAACTATACGTAAGCAACATACTATAATTTGTGTCAATGCAGATAGTATTCACACAAACCCTAAAGGAGAAAATTAATGACAATCAAATCAAGCATCGCGGCTGTAGCCGTAGTCTTTTCGGTAGTGCTTTTTTCTAGCTCTACCGCATATGGGGCAGAGGAACCCAGATCAAAAACGAACGACAAGCAAGCCACAGCTACGCACACAATTGTTACCGTTCAAAGTGGAGATACGTTGGAAAAAATAGCTTCTACCCACAACACAACATACGTCCAGCTGTACAACGCGAACCCACAGATCAGCAACCCAGATGCGATCGACATCGGTAACGAGATTCGCATACCGACAACAGAAGAGCAGCTTCCCGACCGTTTTGGTGAATTTGCCGCACAACAAGCAGCAGCGATGACAGCAGTTGCCGCCGCTGCACCAGCGTACGAAAACGCAGGGTATGAGCCAGTCTACTCACAAACATATACGCCCGGCTCACAAGCGGTATACGCAACAGATAGTGCGGGCAACACTTACTTCAAAGGTTACTGTACTTGGTATGCCAAAGAACGCCGCCCAGACCTACCAAACATGCTAGGTAATGGCGGACAATGGGTTGCTAGTGCATCCGCTCAGGGCTATGCCACTGGCAACGAGCCTCGCGTTGGGGCGGTCGCAGAGACACCTGGACACGTTGCCTACGTCGAATCGGTCAATGGTGATGGCACAATTACCATCTCGGAAATGAACGGTACTGCAGGATTCGGAGCAGTGGGCTCACGAAACGTTCCAGCTAGCCAATATCGCTACATCTACTAGAACTCTGACGGTGCTGGCGAGCGATCGAGGATCTTACTCGCCAGCGTCTTCGCATCAGCCAAAGTATTGCGTAGTGGGTCTGACCCTACTCCGTAGCTCAATATCATCCAGTTGCGGCCATCGAGAATATTGAGTTGCCCATTCGCTTCATTGAAAAATGCATCGTCTCCAACACCTTCAATATCCTGTACGCCTTTTTCGGGCCGGGCCGCAGCAAAATCAGTGTTGTTGCGAGCGACACCTTCGTCGTTAACACCAGCGCGCACGATGATTGCTATCACGATCATTTCTTCCGTTTGCGGATTGCCGTCGGCATAGCCACACTGACTCGTGGCATTGTCAGCAGATATCTGCGGAGCGGTATTGCTAGTGCTTATTGTGCGATTGCCGAGCAGAGACTTTGCGTCTTTCATTGTCAATAAGTCGCACGCTTTAGTCGGCTCGTAAATAATTTTTGGTGCACTGCTATATACGATAGCAACGACCGTAGCGATAACAAGTGCGACGATGCCGATAATAATAGCGGACGTCGTGAGATTGTCTCTATGATCTTTAATATACTGACGGACTTGTTGGACATGCTGTTTCATAATAATCTTTAGTATATCAGTTTCTTGGGCGCACGTAGCGTGATTGCATAAGCATTGTGTATTCATGTATACTACAGTCACTATGCTGCGCATCGCATCTACTTCCGCCCATCACCCACTACATCGCCGGCGACGTGCTCTCGACATACCATTTGGTGCGCAGCGCTTTTTGGCGGCATTCGAAGGCTTTGAAGGCGGTTTCGCTATCGGCGCGAGCATCATCGTTGGACTCAGTTTCGCTGGCCTCGAGCAAAACCTCTTAGTGTCAGCGGCGCTTGTCAGTATCATCGTGAACGGCTTCAATACGGCTTCTGTCAAATACAGCAGCGAGCACTACCTCGACGAGATAGATGGCCGCGAGAAGCGAAGTCCGTTTCGACATTATTTCATGCCGGCACTGATAGAGTTTATTGCGTATTTCACGATAAGCTTCGTCTCGATACTGCCGCTCCTGCTTATAGACAATATTCAGACAGCAATACTATGGTCGTGCGCTACCACACTTGTGATTTTATTTGGTGCCGGCTGGTGGCGCGCGTTTATGCTGCATATGCCAAGGTGGCGCGATGCGCTGGAAACCACAATTCTGGGTGGCGGTATTATCCTTGTTGGGTTCGTATCAGGATATATTCTTCATCTCTAGCTGCTGCTCAACATACCCGCGCTTATCATTCTGCGCCCACAATACGACCGCGAGACCGTAGTTATCAGCGTCGGCTAGTACCTCCGATTTTGCCACAAAGGCGGTGGCGTCAATTTCATCGGCTTGCATAGTTATAGCCTCGCTATTATCTCGTACATGACTTGTACGAAACAGAAACTGATACGTCTGCATGATATCACTCTTGCGATTTATGACGTAGGCAAATGTCAGCGAAGATTCGTCCACATTTAGGCCTGTCTCCTCGAGCAATTCACGTACCGCAGCTTGCGGTGGTGTCTGCTCATCATCAACCCATCCGCCCGGAAAAGCCCAGTACGATTTGTAGTTGGCTTTAAGTACCAATGCCCGACCAGCAACATCTTCTATGATAACGCCCGCACTCGACGGCCTCGCTACACGTGAAGCTAAGTATTGCTGAATGTCTGTACGCTCGTACATTATTTGGCGAATTCTATCGCGCGCGTTTCACGAATAACATTGACCTTGATAGTACCGGGATACTGCATAGTGCTCTCAATCTTTGTGGCGATATCGCGTGCAAGCTTGATAGCGCTAAGATCATCGACAGACTTAGGGCTGACGATGACACGAACTTCGCGCCCAGCAGAGATAGCGTACGCTTTGTCGATACCCTTGAAGCTCGTTGCTACATTTTCGAGTTCGCGCATACGTTCTCCGAAATTCTCAGCAGAGATATTACGCGCACCCGGTCGCGCCGCGGAAGCAGCATCAACCACTCGTACAACAAGCGCTTCAGGCGTCGTTGCGTCTACATCGTCGTGATGCGCTTCAATGGCATGGGCAATTTCTTCTTTCATACCATACTTGCGTGCAAGTTCGGCGCCTATGTGGTGGTGTTTACCTTCGATCTTATGCGTCACGGCTTTGCCAACATCATGAAGCAGTGTGGCGATCTTCACAGTACGTGCATCTGCGCCAATCTCTTCGGCAATCATACCAGCAATCTGAGCCATTTCCGTACTGTGCTTCAGTACGTTCTGACCGTAACTCGTACGAAACTTCAGTTCGCCGAGCAATCGAAGCATCTCGCGCGGAATACCAACGACGGCAACCTCGCGCGCCGCATCTTCACCAGCTTGCTTGATCTCTTTGTCGATTTGCTTCTGAGCCTTTTCCACAACCTCTTCGATGCGACCTGGGTGGATACGTCCGTCTTTCATGAGCATCTCCATCGTCACTCGTGCCACCTGACGCCGTATAGGGTCGAAGCTCGAAAGGACGACCATACCAGGCGTATCATCTACTAGCACATCTACACCGGTCTCGCGCTGTATCGCCTGGATGTTACGGCCTTCTTTACCGATGATACGACCTTTCATTTCGTCGTCGGTGAGTTTAAGTGCAGTTACTGTGCGCTCAGCAGTTACTTCGCTACTCATACGCTCCATAGCGGTAAGCAAGATTGTTTGCGCACGCTCTTCTGCATCTTCTTTGGCATCGTTTTGTAGTTTTCCTACCAGACCAACGAGTTCGTGCTTGATATCACGCTCGGTCATCTCCATGAGTTTTGCAGCTGCATCTTCCTTTTTGAGCTTGGCAATCTTTTCAAGTTTCTCTTGTTGACGTGCGCGAATCTCGCGAATCTCGCTTTTGAGTTTTTCTATCTCGTCTTCTTGTCCTCGAAGTTTTTCACTGCGCCGATCCAGCTCGTCGAGCTTTCTATCGAGCGCAGTTTCACGGTCAAGCAAGCGGTCTTCGGTACGCTTGAGCTCTTTTCGTAGTTGCGCCTCTTCTTTTTTGGCGGATTCAGTAAGCTCTATGGCTTTGTCTTGCGCCTTAAGGATGATCGCTCCTGCCTTCTTCTCAGCATCAGCTAGCGCGTGATCGCCTTTCCTTTTAGATTTTGCCCGTTTTGCACGCTCGTAGCCAATAGCTCCGCCTGCGCCAAAAAGAACCCCTACCATTGCGGCAAGAATTTCTATCATATTTCCTTCCTTTCTCCTGCCGACCCCTGTCGGGCTGCTACGTATCGGAGGTCTCGGTAGCCCTACCTTGGGCGTCGTGGTGCAGAAATCAGTTATTCAGTAATCATCAAAAGCTTCAAAATAAATCAAAAAGCTATTTACATTGTAGCCCTACGACAAGTGATAACGCAAGTGTCTATTTGCGTGGTTTAGTGATGCGTGCATCACGACCATATTCAGGCAGCGCGATGCCATCATTTTCGCCAGCTCGCAGTCGACGAACAGCCTCAGCTTGCCAGTCTTCACCCATCACGGCGACAATAGGAATCTGCTCGGAGTCTGCAATAGTATTGAGTGTCGCAATACCAATGCGAAGCCCCGTAAAACTGCCTGGGCCGCGGAATACACCGACCCCTTCGAGCGCATGAAGCGAGCTATTGCATGCCGCAAGTTGCTCAACAAGAAAGTGCAACAGGCCGTGCGCTAACTCGCGTTCGGCCAGCCATGTGGTAGTGGTCGACGTGTCACCCTCTACAAGAGTGAGGTGACATTCGGATGTAGATGTATCGAGCAATAATATCATGCCCCCTCCCCCAGCAGACGAGTAGACGTATGGCCACCTGCACGCATGTTCACTTCTCGCGCATTTTCATCGCCTGCAACCAGAGAGATTGCAATCGTCAACCTATCTTCCGGCAGCACCTCCGCCACTGAATCAGACCATTCTATGACCACGACGTTCTGCGAGTCACTCAGCACATCCAGCAGTTCATCAGCCATGATACCAGCTTCCTGCAAACGGTAGAAATCGTAGTGTATAAGCCGAATCGCAGAACTCGTCTCGTACTCTCGACTAATGGTAAAAGTTGGGCTCTGCACTGTGCCCTGCACGCCAAGACCAAGCGCAAGGCCTTTGGTGAATGTCGTCTTGCCTGCGCCGACATCCCCAACCAACTCGAGCACCTCGCCGCCTTGCAAGCGTGTGGCGATCTTTTGGCCAAATGCCAACATATCTTCGAGAGAATTTAGCTTCATCACCTCTAGTATACACGACTTAAAAACACGCTACCAAAACACCTGCGCCTGCGCTATACTAGGCATAAGTAGTATGCGTATATCAGATAACACATTTTTGGCCATGGTGGGCGCAAGCAATACGCTCACCTCCGAACAGATTGACGCACTCAAAAAAGAGAGTGGTACTTCACACGACCCCCTGCAGATACTCGCAAAAAAACACGAATTACTTTCAGACGAAGCCCTTACCAAGCTATTTTCGGACTACACAAAGATTCCCTATGTTGAGATAGACCCCAAGAAGGTCCCCGAAGAAGCCCTAAAGAAAATCCCTGAGCGCATCGCCAGGCAGTATAACGCTCTCATTTTTAAAATTGATGCAGACGGCCTACTTCATTTGGCAATGGAAGACCCCGATGATGTGGAGGCTATCAGTTTTCTTGAAAAGCAAATTGGCACACATATCAAGATTTATGTCGCGACGCGTGAGTCAATTATCAATGGTCTCGATGCGTACCGCGTAGATGTCGGCAAAGAACTCGGCGAAGTCATCAGTATTCAGGCCGAAAGCGGTAAAAGTGAAGCTATCCGCGAAGAAGATGTAGCCGAAGACTCGCCAATCGCCAAGACCGTCAACCTCCTTTTGGAGTATGCAATTCGTTCTGGCGCATCAGACATCCACATCGAACCACGCGAAGAATATATCCAGGTGCGTTACCGCGTCGATGGCGTGCTCAAAGAAGTTAATCGCCTACCGAAGAATATCGCCAATGCACTCGTGAGCCGCATCAAGATACTTTCAAACCTCAAGATTGACGAACGGCGTGTACCACAAGACGGCCGCTTCAAAATCCGACTAGGTGGCAAGCAGTTCGCATTTCGTGTCAGCACACTACCTATTACCGACGGCGAAAAGATTGTCATGCGCGTACTCAACGAGTCAAATGACGCACTACCTCTCGACAAACTTGGCTACTGGGGCAAGTCACTCAGTACTATCAACGACGCGCTCGATGAGCCCAACGGCATGATTCTCGTCACAGGGCCAACCGGATCTGGTAAATCAACCAGCCTCTTTAGCGTACTTTCTCGCATGAACACCCCCGACGTCAACATATCCACCATCGAAGACCCTGTCGAGTACAAAATACCCGGAGTCAACCAAACACAGACCAACGTTAAAGCGGGCATGACGTTCGCCTCTGGACTTCGCGCTTTGCTGCGTCAAGATCCGAATATTATCATGGTAGGAGAGATTCGTGACGGAGAAACAGCCAATCTTGGCGTGCAAGCAGCCTTGACAGGACACCTGGTATTCTCCACGCTCCACACCAACAATGCCGCTACCTGCTTGCCTCGTTTGCTCGACATGGGTATCGAGCCATTCCTCATAGCGAGTACTGTCAAGGCCGTGGTTGGTCAGCGTCTTGTGCGTCGATTACGCCACCAGACACGAGTCAAGCACGAGCCATCCGAAGAAGAAAAACAAGCTGTTATCAAGCTTTTCAACTTACGCGATGGCCAGACATTTACACATATTCATGAGCTCGAAAAACAAGCTGCAGAAATGGGTATCGGTGGAGACGCACCCTTAGCTACTGATGAACGCGGTATTAAGTTCCTATGGAAAGCAGACGGAAGAGACAATGACGATGGCGCACACGATGGATACAAAGGTCGAGTTGGTATTTATGAGGTACTCGGTATATCTGTACCAATTCAAAAGATGATTACAGCCAATGCCACCAGCAACGACATCCAAGGCGCGGCTATCGGTGATGGTATGATCACTATGCAAACAGATGGACTTATCAAAGCACTGCGCGGCGAAACAACAGTGGAAGAAGTACTGAGAGTAACAAAGGAATAAACAGACAATTATGACAAAATTTACCTATACCGCAACGTCATCGGCAGATACTAGCAAAACAGTCACAGGTGAGATGGAAGCCACAACTCGCGAAGATGTAGCGCATATGCTCATCAAGCAGAATCTGAGCCCCGTAAGTATCAAAGAAACGAAATCAGGCCTGAGTTTGAGTTTCGGCGGCGGAAAAGTGAAGTCAGACGAAATCGTCATCTTCACCAGGCAGCTTAGTGCCATGATTGGTGCTGGCGTACCATTACTGCGCTCCCTCAATTCGCTAGCCGAGCACGCCGAAAACCCTGCGTTCAAAAGGATTCTCACCGATGTTACTACGAATATTCAAAGCGGTTCAGGCTTCGGAGACGCACTGGCAAAATACCCAAATACATTTAGTGACGTCTACGTGAACATGGTGCGAGCAGGCGAAACGGCAGGTATTCTCGACGACATCCTCAAGCGACTAGCTACGCAGCAGGAAAAAAACGCCACTATACGCAAAAAAGTCAAAAGCGCCATGTCGTACCCAATGGTACTCGTGGTTATTACAATAGGAGCATTCTTCGGCTTGATGCTTTTTGTGATACCGCAGATCGGTACCATCATTACCGATCTTGGCGGGCCAGATGCCGAACTACCGCTACTCACAAGAATCATGCTCGGCATTAGCGATGTACTACTAGGATACTACTGGATTGTGCTGCCGGCGCTTGGCGGCGGCGTATTCTTGCTATTAAAATATATCCGTACACCAGGAGGTAAGAGAAAATTCCACAAGCTTATACTCAAAGTCCCCCCTGTGAACGGTATCGTCAAAAAAGTTGCCGTTGCGCGCTTCGCTCGCACCTACTCATCGCTCGTCGGGGCCGGTGTATCTGTCATCGAATCGATCAACGTGACAGGCCGGGCCATCGGTAACACCATGTACGAAGATGCGCTCATTGATGCCGCAAACCGTGTCAAAAATGGCGATCAACTCTCTAAAATCATCGAAGGTAACGAATCTCTTTTTCCGTCAATATTATCGCAGATGCTTTCAGTGGGAGAAGAAACGGGGCAAACCGATGTCGTACTCATCAAGGTCGCAGATTTTTACGAAGAAGAGGTAGATGTGGCAATTGATGGCATCAGTTCTATCATTGAGCCAGTGATGATCGTTATGATGGGCTCAATGGTGGGTCTGATTGCCGCGAGCGTCATGGGGCCAATTGCCAGTATTTCTCAAAATATACAGGGATAAAGTCTAGTCATAAGCATAAGCTTCATGATATAGTAAGGATAAACTAACGCGTGGGCTCATGAAAAAACTTTTCTACAAAGACAAAGCATTCATCGGACTTGACATCAACACAACTGAAATCAAGGTGATGGCAATCGATCCAGAAAAACATCTCGTACAAGGCTACGGGGCTATTGACGTAGATGCTGCCAAGATGAAGAAGGTGTTTGACAAAGGTGACAGCTATCTAGAGATACAGCTTCGTGCACTTCTAAGCGACAAGATTATCGGCAATGTTGCCAGTGAACAGGTTGTCATCAGCCTCCCGACGTCTCGTACATACTCACGTGCATTCACCGTGCCGAAATCAGCCGAAAAAAATCTCAGAGAAGCCGTTGAACTCGAAGTGAGTCAGTATGTCCCCATCCCCATCTCATTACTGTATGTCGATTATGAAATTATAGATCGCAGCAAAGACACGCTCACTGTCATCATGTCTGCAGTGCCGCAACTTATGGTAGATAATGTTCTGTCTGCTATCGAGTCAGCTGGCCTGACTGCAAATGCAGTAGAGCCAAGCATCAATTCTGTAGCGAGACTCCTTCGCACCACAGAAGAGGGTGACTTGCCGACGCTTATCGTAGACATAGGGCCGGCGAATACAGATATCGCAGTGCTCGATGGTTCGATTCGAGTTACCGGTGGCACCACCGTTGGCGGCAACACATTCACACTCGACATCGGCAAGAAGCTAGGTGTGGCGCTTGAAAACGCCCATCAGCTTAAGGTCCTCAACGGACTCAACCCAGGGCCTAGACAGAAGAAAATCACTTCAGCAGTTGAACCAAGCTTGCAACGTATCACTTCAGAAACACGACGCGTCATACGCTACTATAACGAGCGAATTTCTGGTGGCAAGAAACTAGAGCAACTTCTGATTGTAGGTGGTGGTAGTAATATGCCCGGTATCGGTGAGTATTTCACAAATGATCTTCTTATGCCGTCACGCGTCGCAAGCCCGTGGCAGAAAATAGACTTCGGTGCCCTTGAGCAACCAGGTAAGCAGTTCCGCTCACGATATATCACTGTCGCTGGACTCGCAAGCCTTACGAGAGAAGAGGTCTGGAAATGATAAACCTCTTACCTCCAGAAACAGCCAGGCAGATCCATGCGTCGCGGCACAACAATCTACTTTTACGCTATCTTATTGGTCTGTTTATAGCCTTAGGTTTAATTATATTTGTCTACGCGACAACGTTTATCCTCATGAAGACCGCTGAACAGTCTAGCGTATCGTCGTCAAGCGAAAACAAACAAAAAATTGCCCAAAACAAAGAAACAGAAGACCGTGCAAAAGCCTACACGAGCAATCTTAAAATTGCAAAAGCGCTCTTCGATAGTGAGCTATCTCACACTACAGCATTAAACAAAATAGCAAGTGCATTGCCGACCGGCACCATGATTCAGGCGCTTGACCTAAGTGCATCTACCGTTGGATCACCTATCACGCTATCGGTACAGGCGAAGACAAAAGCCGACGCCTTAGCAGTCAAGACGTCATTTGAAAAAGCGAAAATTGCCTCAGCTATTACCATTTCGAGCCTTGCCGAACAAAACGCCGATGCCCCAGCAACAGATGGTGAATCAGCGCAACCCACTGCGTACCCTGTGCTTATCAGCTTAAACGTTACCTTCGATAAATCAATATTTAATACCGACAAAGAGGACACAGATGAGTAAAATCAACCTCTCCCTTTCAGAGCTCACCGCTTCCAAGTTACGCTTGCTGCTGCTTGGTGGAGTAGTCGTCTTGTTAGCGCTACAAATAGGTCTGATCGTATTAGGTCAAAAAGCAATCACTGGATACGCAAAGACTGTTTCATCTTCGGTATCAACCGCCACATCCGATCAAAAAACCCTGAGCGACCTCCAATCTGTCAACAACTTGCTCAAACAACAATCCGAGACCGTTGAAAAATCAGGTAAGCTCATAGCAGATGGTGCAAATACATATGCATACCAAAACCAAATCATCAACGATATCACCAACTACGCCAACCAAACCGGTATTCAGGTGACAGGCTTTTCATTCACAGGCTCAGCAGCATCCGGGGAGTCTGGTGCCGCAGCAGCTGCACCCGCGCCGACCGCCACAGCAACCACTACTACGCCCGCAGCAGGAGCACCCGCGACACCCGCTGGACTCACTCCTGTTACAGTATCCGTGTCTTTGGTGCCAGGTATGTCATACGACGCATTCTACAAATTCTTACAGCTTATTGAGGGCAATCTACTCCAGATGCAGATCGGAAGCCTAAACCTCACTCCTTCCAGCGACGGCAGTACAAATGAATCTGGTCCAAATGCAGTCGGACTTTCAAACATAACTATTCAGGTGTTTACAAAGAAATGAGCAAGCCAATCAACCCCGTAGAGACATTTTTCTTACGCTATAACTTCGTCATCCTTATCGTGGTTGCCGCGAGTATCATTGGTGTAAGCATCTTCTTGGCATACTCAACATTTATTACTGCAGCCGATCCAAGTAACGCAGAAGTCAAGAGCGAGATCCCAACAAGTTTCGACCAAGCAACACGTGATAAGGTTAACCAGCTACACGAAAGTGACGACCCAGACATACGCGTGACACCGCCATCCGGTCGGATAAATCCATTTTCTGAATAGGTGCGATATACTGAACATATGCTACTAGTTACCTCAGAACTCTTTGATATGCCAGTAATGAGCCTTCAGACGGGCGCTGAGATTGCGCAAACAAGTTCGGCTATCATCGACCTCGCCACGTTACACATACTTGCCTACGAGCTATCTGGCGCACAACTCGACTCGCACCCATCGTTTTTGCGTATCGAAGATATCCGAGAGTTGAGTGATATTGGCTTTATTGTAGATTCAAGCGATGAGATCGTTACCCTAGACGATATCGTTGTTGCAAAAGATATATACACCAAGCATGCGAGACTCGAGGGCATGCATGTTGTTGACGATCACGGTACGAAGCTGGGGAAAGTTTTGCAATCTATCATGAGTACCCACACATTTCGCATCGAACAGCTACAAGTTTCGCGACCATTCTTTCAAAGCTTCACAGAGACTGAGCTACTCATTCACCGTGAGCAGATTGTCGATGTTACCGACAACACTATTGTCGTACGCGCAGCATCAAACGACAATCAACAACGCGCCAAACTCGAAAAACAGCCATTCATCAACCCATTCCGCGGTGCCTCATCACCTCAGCCAGAGTCAGCTAAGGCTGATCGCCGCTAAGCGCCTGTTTAATATCGTCATAACTAAATCCCTGACGCGCTAGATACTGCATAAGTTTCTGCTCGTCTTGGTATTTGTTTCTTTTTTTCGCAATTACTTTTTGGAGTTCACTATCGTCTGTTCGCTCGCTCTCCGACAGCTGCTGCGCTATAATCTCTTGCGACACGCCTTTTGCGCGTAGCTCAGCTTCGAGCTTGCGTCTGCTAGCTCCTTTGGTTTGATTACGATTCTCCACCCAAAACCGGGCAAAAGACTCGTCGTCCACATACGACTTATCTACGAGCTTATCAAACACTCTTTCTACCAGCTCAGTCGCGTAGCCTTCGCGCTCCTTGATCTCGCCTGTCTGTCGCGACTTATACTTGGTAGCTCGAGTTTTACGCCATAGATAGTCTCGGACTTCCCGTGCACTATGCGGCCGCATTAAGCAATACTCTAGGGCACGTGCATAGAGTTTGCCAAACTGGCTTTCACCTTCAATCTCGGTGAGTTCTTTTTCGCTGTACTCCTGGCCAACTTTTACTCCAAGCGAGACAACCTGTGATATATCCAGACTAAACCGGTAGGTGCCGTCTACCATCACATTGATACGGTTTGGATCTTTTTGCTGACTAGTGAGTGCTGTTATCTTCATATCGAAAGTGACTCGAGTTTACTCTGTGCAAACAGCTTCTGCCGAATCATTGTGCCAGGAAAGGCTAAAGGGGGTAGTCAATGGGCGCTCTATGCGTCTTCTTGTGCAACCTTGGCGCGAACTTTCTTGTCGATCTCCGCACGCAGCGTCGGATTTGCTTTCAAGAATTCTTTTGTCTTGTCGCGGCCTTGGCCTATCTTCTCGTCGTTGTAATCAAACCACGCGCCCGACTTGCCAACAATACCGTGCTGCACAGCTAGGTCGAGGATATCACCAGTAGCCGAGATACCCTCGTTGTACATGATGTCGAATTCAGCGATGCGGAAAGGTGGTGCTATCTTATTCTTAACAATCTTCACTTTGGTACGGTTACCCAGTATGTCGTCGCCAACCTTGATCTGGCCAGTACGTCGAATATCGATACGCACACTCGCATAAAACTTCAACGCGTTACCACCTGTTGTGGTTTCTGGATTACCGAACATGACACCAATCTTCATACGAATCTGGTTGATGAAGATGACCGTTGCATGAGACTTATTGATAATACCTGTGAGTTTTCGTAGCGCTTGACTCATCAAACGAGCTTGCAAGCCCATGTGACTGTCTCCCATATCGCCATCTATTTCGGCCTGTGGCACCAGGGCAGCAACCGAGTCTATTACGATCAAATCGACTGCGTTTGAACGCACCAGTGTCTCTGCGATTTCGAGTGCCTGCTCGCCGTTGTCTGGTTGGCTCACAAGCAAGTTGTCAGTGTCAACACCGAGCTTCCTAGCATAACTTGGGTCGAGTGCATGCTCCGCATCAATAAATGCTGCTGTACCGCCCATTTTCTGAATTTCAGCAATCGCATGCAACGTAAGCGTAGTCTTACCGCTTGATTCAGGACCATAAATTTCAATGATGCGACCCTTGGGGTAGCCCCCGCCAAGTGCAATATCAATACTTAATGCGCCAGATGGGATTAGCTCTACATTTGCCTTGTGTCCCTCGCCAAGCTTCATGATCGAACCATCGCCAAATTGTTTAGTGATTTGATCCATTGCAAGATTCAGTGCCTTTAGCTTGCCTTCATCTTTTTTTGTAGTCTCCGGTGTGTCAGTCGTGTCAGTCTTTTTCGCCATATATACCCTCCAAGTCTTATGTATAAGTCTTATTATACGCGTATACTCTTGTGTCGGCAAATTTGCTATAATGGTTTCATATGAGAAAAACAGACGGCTTCACTATCATTGAACTACTTGTCGTAGTCGTACTTTTCCTCTCTATGTGCGGACTGTTTCTTTACCAAAAAAATAACGTAGAGGCTATGGCGCGCGACGACAGACGCAAAGCAGACATCAATACCCTCTATCACAACCTCGAAAAAGTATACTACGCCAAAAATAACGCATATCCAGCCACTCTAAGTACGAAGACACTACCGGCGGTGCAGGCAGACACCTTTAAGGACCCAGTAGGAGTCGCTGTCAATGAACTGCGAGTCGAGGACGATCTTGTCGGCACAACAACTCGTTCGACCTATACCTACGAGCCAACAGACTGCAAAGACAACGAATGCTCAGGCTACACCCTGCGCGCCGATCTAGAAAAAGAAGCCGACTACGTACGCAAGTCGCAAAACAGTAAAAAGTAGCTAATCAATCGTGAGCGGCAACGGGCCGACCGTTTTTGAAGTCTTCTACCGCATTGTTCAATATACTAGTCTGCCTCTTCGGGTTCGCGACATAATGGAACCTATATGTTGTCTCTTCGCCTTCGGTACTCAGACGAATGGTTCCGTAGTTTAGGAGCGTCTGGAGAACACCATTTTGCACAAAACTTACGTCCTCTATGCTACCCAGGCTTGCTGTCTGTTCATGCTTGGCAAATAAACTGTGTTGAATTTCCTGGATAACACTTTCATTAGTAAGGTAAAACGTATTACGCAGGTACACCCACACCGCAATGTAGCCAAATATTCCGACCAATAGACACAGGGGCACCATCAGTAAGCTCAGTACCTCCATGGACGGCAATCCAGCCCCGTTACTTTGCTCGAGAAATACCGGATATAATATCCAGATGGCGACAAATACCGACAGCAAGAAGCTAGTAAGTGCAACTGGCGCGAGCAACCCGATAGGGTGGCGCGTCACACGCATGAGTACATATTCACCCCTGGAAAGATTGAGATCTGGAAACATCTTCTTGGCGTCTTCGTGCTTGCGCATAAGATCGTCGCTCACCGCTATTTGCGCCGGCTCGATAGGCCGCGTAGTATGCACCACGCCCGGCTCATTGGATAGCTGTGCACGTTGACGAGGATCAAAACCGTGCCCCTCAATTTCATTTGGCTGGGTGGTCACGTGAGAGCTAGCCGCAAACTGCTTCGCATGCGGTTGCTGAGGTTGAGGAGTAGGAGTCGGCGGCTGCTCTGGATTCATACAATCAGTATATCACGCAGTTTTATCTTCGCCCAAGTGACGGCGTGCCTTTTGAGTGACGCGACGGCCGCGTGGAGTACGCTCGATAAAACCGATTTGCAACAGGTATGGTTCGTAGAAATCTTCAATAGTCGACGTCTCGTCTCCTGTGAGCGCCGCGAGGGTCGCTAGGCCAACGGGATTATCTCCATAATTCTCAATCATGCTGTATAGTAGTTGACGATCTGCAGGGTCGAGACCGAGTTCATCGATCTCCAGCAACGCCAGAGCTTTTTTGGTGGTAGTCGGGTCGATGAAACCATCACCGTTCACGTCCGCATAATCACGTACGCGTTTGAGCAGGCGATTGGCGATTCGCGGAGTGAGTCGTGCGCGAGTGGAGAGGTCTTTTGCCGCAGCGATGTCAATCTTACTTTCAAGTATTGTGGCTGCCCGTGAGATAATCTTCTCAATCTCGTCGGGCGTATAAAACTCAAGTCGATGGATCAAGCCGAAGCGATCACGCAGCGGCGCAGCCAAGCTTCCTGTGCGTGTCGTTGCGCCAATCACCGTAAACTTAGGTAAATCGAGTCGTACGCTGCGTGCAGCAGGACCCTTGCCTATCACGATGTCGAGCTTATAATCCTCCATCGCGCTATACAGCACCTCTTCTACCGCACGACCAAGTCGATGGATCTCGTCGATGAATAATACGTCGCCATCCTGCAAGTTAGTCAGAATACTCGCCAAGTCGCCTGCTCGTTCGATTGCTGGGCCGGCAGTGATGCGAATATTGGCACCCATTTCATTTGCAATCACCGTAGCCATAGTTGTCTTACCAAGCCCCGGTGGACCATAGAGCAATACGTGATCGATTGGCTCGTTTCGTTTTTTTGCAGCATCTATCGCCAACTTGAGATTTTTCTTGAGTCGGTCTTGACCCACATAATCATCAAACGTCTGCGGTCGCAGCGTCACTTCTATCACTTGCTCGTCGGCATCTTCGTCGTGCGGGCTGGTATCTACAATTCGTTCTATCGCCATGTACTACTATTATGGCACAATTTTAGTAATCATCACTGTTATAGCGATATTTCTGCTCTCGCACCTGTACTTTTGCGCCTTGAATAATCTCAATAGTCTCGACGACAGATCCGAACTTTTTGTCTTTTTTCTCAAATTCCTCTATAGTCATCCACTCATTATGCTGACCGTCGGTTTCAGCTAGCAGAGTACCTTGTGGCGACGTGCCGTGCACAATACAAAAATACTTGTCTTCGAGCAAATCACCCGACTCGTCGTCGTAGTCTAACTTGTGATAAAATCCTGCCACCCGCAGTGTCGCTACGAGGCCCGTCTCTTCAAGTAACTCGCGAGCAGCCGCCTCAAGCATAGTCTCGCCCCAGCGAATCTTTCCTGTTAAGTGCCCCCAGAAACCATAGTATGGCTGCTTCAGACGCTGTTGCTGCAGATGTAGTCCGTCTTCGCGCTCTATTACAAGTACTACAGAAAGCTTGGGTTGTTTTTCTATCTGAGCGTCGTCGGTATCCATGCGATTTGCATACTCTTTACCGCTACGCGTCAGCTCATACTTACCGTGCGTTTTTGTTAGTTTACGGACATAACCATTTTTTACGAGTTGTTGCAGGTGGAAATTTGCATGGTCGCTCGTCATGTCGGCTGCTCTTGCAAGTTGGGCAAAATTCACTCCATCAGCAAGCAGCATCGTTCGAAGTATCTTCATCTGTGCCTGATGTGCACCAGCTTCATACTGTGTCATTATAGTTTCCTCTCGCTCTCATTGGTATTGCACCTTCTAGAGTCACTGTACTTCTCTAGCTACGAGCAGTCTAGTGAACGCGACTTCTATTGTGCTTTGAGTGCTTGTGTCACACGACTTGCAGTGGAAAGATCGGTCGAAACACCTTCGAGCGCTTTGGTTGCATCGTTAAGACTATATCCTAGAGCCATGAGCGCCTCGAGCGCCTCATCTGTATGTGATAGTACCGATGACTGTCCAGTGATACTACTATTATCATATTGCAGCGCCAGTCCAACTTTGTCTTGTAGGTCCACAGCGACTCGCTCGGCAGTCTTCTTGCCCACTCCAGTAGCTTTCGCAATAAACAACGTGTCACTATTCGCTATTGCATTGCGCACCACCTCGCTATCGGCGATACTAAGTATCGCGAGCGCTGCTTTTGGCCCTACACCTTGTACCGTGATCAGTAGCTCAAATAGTTTTTTGGCTGCCAAGCTAGAAAAACCATATAAATCTTGAGCTTGCTCGCGAATAAGATGATACGTATAAAACTTCACCTCTTCGTGTAGCAACGCTTTTTCGTAGTCACCAAGTGCTGTCTGCACTTCGTAGCCAACGCCATGTACGTCTACAATTATTGCGTTTCCAAATTTCTCTGCGACTGTTCCTGCTACATGTGCAATCATCTATGCTCCTTGCGTACTATTTAGTTACTATTACTTCTGTTGGCAGGGCCATTTCCAGGAGGAGTTGTCTCAGGCGGGGTTGTTGGAACAGGTGTCTCCGTGTCAGGATTTGGCTCTGGATCGGTTGGCTCCTGCTCATTCGGGTCGGTATCGTCACCCGTGGTCGGCTGCTCTGTTTGTTCGGGATCTTCATCCTCTGTTTCACCCTGCTGAGGAGGCTTGTTTTCCGGTTCTGGCTGCGGCACCTGTGCCTCACAACCATACGACGGAAGTGCAGTGGTCAGAAAATACTCTTTATAGGTGTTAGTACCTGCGGAATTTGCTAGCTTACCAGTGCCGTAGCAGGTATCTCGCTCTACTACGCCGCTTGGCTTCGAGAAGGGATCGCCGGTCGCAGTAGTGAGCTCATCCATCGTCGTACGCCAAATCGGACCTGCGAGAGACCCACCTCCACTCGACATGACCGCATTGTCGTTGTTGCCGACCCACACGCCGATAGCCAAAGAGGGGGTGTATCCTATCGTCCAAGCATCACGATTTTCATCAGTTGTTCCTGTTTTAACCGCAGCTTTCTTGTCGCCATATAAACTCAAAGAAGCACCAAACATACCTGCACGTGACTGGTCGTCGGACAAGATATTAGAAATCAAGTAGGCGCCCTCTGCGCTGATAACGCGCTTTGACTTTTGTGGCGCCTTGAAGACCTCTTCGTCGTACTTACTTTTGATCTGTTCCACTAGTGCCACTTCTTTTTGGTCCCCGGCGTTTGCAAAGCCAGCGTACGCATGCGTCATGTCAAGCAACCGAGCTTCGGCTGCACCCAAAGCGAGCGGAAGGCCATAATCGTTATCTTTCTCTATAGTATCAATACCCATCCGATTTGCAGCCTCAACTGCCTTATCTATACCTACTCGCTGCAATACTTTGATAGCCGGAATATTAAGCGACCAGTTCAACGCTTGGCGCACGCTAACATCACCGTTGAATGTGCGTAGTGCATTCTGCGGCTCGTAACCGTTGAAGTTCGTCGGCTCATCGGCCAGTATAGAGGCTGGCGTCAGTATACCTTCTGCCAATGCTTCAGAGTAATAGATCGGCTTAAAGCTACTTCCCGGCTGGCGTTTAGCGAGGGCCATGTTCACTTTACCGTCTTCTGCGTCGTTCCAGTCGTAGCTCCCGATAAGAGCACGCACAGCACCAGTTTTAGGGTCGATAGCCACAGCACTGGCGTTTGAGCCGCCGTTTGCACGGATAGATGGCATGTTGGCGTTAATATTTTCTTGTAATTTATTTTGAATGTTCAGGTCGAGTGAGGTTTTGATCTGATAGCCTGAGCGAGCAACTTTTTCAGCACCGTACTTCTCATTGAGTTCTTCCATCACAAGTTCAGCAAAGTGCGGTGCCGGGCTCGTATCGGCGCTACTTTCTGGGGCTGCGTAGGCTAATTCTTGAGCTAACGCAGCATCTTTCTCAGCTTGGGTGATGAAATCATTTTTCACCATACGTGACAATACCGTTTCCTGGCGCTCCTTGGCATACTTCATCTCGCCATATATAGGTGAATATGCGTTTGGAGCAGGCAGTACACCGATTATCATAGCGCTCTCTGCCAGCGTGAGGTCTTGTGGTGATTTATTAAAGAATGTTTTCGCCGCATCTTCAATACCAAATGCGTTACCGCCGAAAAACGCCGAGTTGAGATACATTTCAAGGATTTCATCTTTGCTGTACGTGCGCTCAATAGCTATAGAGAGAGACAGCTCCTGAAACTTACGAAAGTAACTCTTTTCATCTGTGAGCAAGGTGTTTTTTACAAGCTGCTGGGTCAGGGTACTGCCTCCGTAGTTCGTGCCACCCGATACTACGTTGCCGTATAGCGCCCCGACCATGCTGATAAATGAGAATCCGCCGTGATCATAAAAATCCTTATCTTCACTCGCGAGCAACGCGTCTTTGGTCGTCTCATTGATACCAGATAGCTCTATCATTTTACGGTGTTTTGCACGGCCACTTTGATAAAACACATCGCCATTGACATCTGTCATGACAAGGCCCGTATTATTGTTATTCATAAGCCGTTCTTTATCAGAAATATCGCGGGCGAAGTATAGATACGTCATAAGAGGTATCAGCACCATCAACGCTATGATAGGCCCTACAATCACTGCTATTTTTTGCCAGCGTTTGAGGTTACGAAACCAAAGAATATACGTGTTGAGCGTGAACCACGCCCCACGCGCTTTGCGCTGCTTCGTATATTTTCCAACTCGTCGCATTATTAGCCCATTATACCATTTTCAGCCACATACGACTATGTTAGCTCAGGCGTGTCATCATCGTGTGGGTGATAGCGGCAGCCAACGCGTCAGCACAATCGTCGGGCTTGGGGACTTCCTGTAAGCCCAGATGAATTCGTACCATTTCTTGCACCTGCTTTTTGTCTGCCTTTCCATACCCTGTCAGGGTCTGCTTTATCTGTTGCGGAGTGTATTCGGCTATGTGTAGGCGCGCTTTTCGACCCGTCAGCATGGCCACACCACGAGCATGTGAGACACTCATAGCCGTCGTAACATTTTGCGAAAAGAAAAGCTTCTCTATAGACATGACATCTGGCTTAGTTTCCGCGATAATGTCCGTAAGGCCATCAAATATCTCCTCAAGACGTTCGTCGAGCGGCGTATGCGCTGGTGTCGTGATCACCCCTGCAGTCACCATACGAACCTTGTTGCCGCGTGAAACGTCGATCACACCAAAACCAAGGATACCTGTACCGGGGTCAATGCCTATTACTCTCATATACTCTCAGTATACGTTATTTGACGGAAGGCAGTAGCCCAAGCAATTTACCGATTCCACCCATAGGCTTGCGGCGCCACTCCCACCCAGCATAGCCTGGTGACGCAGAACCTAGACCACCGAGCACTAGCCATGACAGAGTTTCGTCGGAAGAAGCAGGCGTATCAACCACATGAAGTCAGCATCCATATCTCCTGAAATCATTTTTCAGCAACGGCTTATCTCTTCGCTACAGTACTGATCAATACGACAGTTCGTCGGCATTTTCTGCATATACTTAAAATATATGCCACATACAATTAAGAAATAAAACCGAAACCACTTTAAGGTAAGGAGATATTGCACTGCGTCACAACACCACCCTCGTTGTAAGCCACGGCGCCGGCGATATTACAGCCTTGATTAATACCATCGAGGTAATATACGAAGCGATTCCCAAAGGTCGTGTCATTGTAAATATAACCAAGACCCCCACGCACATAGCTTGCAATACCGATAGACATAAGGCTGGTTGCAAGAACTGGCTTGTTGGGCAAAAACTCGGCCATTTCGGTATCGAGCGATGCATTAACACTCATCGCGGGGGTCGAGCCTGACATCCAGCAATTATTCGACGGGTAACCCGCACCCAGGCAGCCACTCATAGCTGGATAAGTAGATTTTACTGCCTTGTATTGCCGAAAGGCCTTTACGTACGCGCTCACCCCAGAGACAACTTGGGTGTTTCTTGCGCGTTGCTGTACGCCGTTAAATGCAACAATCGTAATGGCAGCCAATATGCCTATGACAACAATCACAATTAGTAACTCAACTATTGTGAATCCGCGGTTTTTTATTTCATCGTGAAAGGAAGTAATAACCATACCACTAATATAACCCACGAAGGAGATTGAGGATAGTCTCCTACGAGCCTAACTCTGCTGTTACGTCGGCGTTCATATGTACACTCGCTACATCATCGAGATCATCGAGCGCATCGAGTAGTTTGAATATTTTTTGCGCCTGTTCGTCATCGTCTACAGCAACCATGCTGTTTGGAACATACTGTAGCTCTGCATCTTTTACGTCCATACCAGCATCTACGATAGCTTGGCGTACTTTCGCCAAGTCTTTTTGTTCGGTATAAACCAACATTTCACCGTCTTCTTCTGCTGCATCTTCGGCCCCTGCATCGAGTACAGCGAGCAGCGCATCTTCGCCAGTTGCCGCAATACGGATGACACCTTTTCGCGTAAACTGAAACATCACACTTCCTGCATCGGCAATACGGCCGCCATTTTTCACAAGTATATTCTTGACTTCCGGTAGCGTACGGTTGCGATTATCGGTGGCTGTCTCGATAATCAGTCCAACGCCACCCGGACCATACCCCTCGTAGGTTATTTCTTCGAGCACAGCCGCATTTTTGTCATTTACCCTATCGATTGCACGCTGAATATTAGCATTGGGCATATTTGCAGCCTTGGCTTTTTCTACAGCTAGCGCGAGCGATGCATTCATACTTGCATCAGTTCCACCACGTGCCGCAATAGCGATTTGATTGCCGAGTTTTGTAAATATTGCACCGCGCTTTGCGTCGTTAGCACCTTTTTGGCGTTTGATTGTTTCCCATTTACTATGTCCAGACATGTGGCGTTCTCCGTCGAATTTTGCTATATAAACTACTGTTAGTATAACAGATTATCTAACTAAGTTAACTCGGCGGAAGCTCAATCCAACTATTCGCTACAGGACTACGAGGAGAAGCAGTTATGGCTTCAGCCTAACAAAAAACGCCCCAATTTGAGACGTTATCTGCTAAATTTACTCATAATGGAGGAGCCACTGGGGCTTGAACCCAGGACACCCTGCTTAAAAGGCAGGTGCTCTAACCAGCTGAGCTATGGCTCCGTAATTTATATAAAGTGCAAGCTCAATTGAGCTTCGTATATGGTAGCATGCACCCCTGATAATTGTCAATGCTTCTTGTCGTGCTTGTCGCTAGCTCCGCCAGAACGTGTATGCATGATATCGAGCACTGCAATCACAAGAGCGGCTGTCAAAATATACTGCTGGTACTGTACTATCATCTCGAAGACAGTACGGCTATCACCCATCAGCACCACGGTGTGCTCAAGTGCGCCGAGACTGAATATAACAGCCAATACTGCGTACAGCATCGAGCCAAGTAACCGCCCTCGCTTCGTCTTGTACCGTGGGCCACCAAACAGCAAAACGAGGGACGGAAGCAGTATCACGAGCAATGTCAAAAACGTCACAGGCGACACGACGCCGAGATCCACTGGCAACCTAAGCGCTATGTCAGCAATGACATCCTGCCACATCACGCTAAGCACATAGCCGGTTGCAAGTGCGAGACCGAGCACACCAAACCTGCGCTTTGTGATATACGCAAACACAAACAGCAGCAGTACAGCCAAACCGATAATCACGATGATATCCATTATCTATTCCCCTTGTCATTAAATGTTATTGATTGTCCAGTTTTAATACTGTATTTCGCGGCCGATCCAGCCGGGAGATACAACACATATCGCGCAGTGCCTCCCGGTCGATATATATGGCTATTCGACGGCTGAGCATTTTTCGCGACATAAGCCACTTTCTTGCTATCCGTGATCCACAGTATATCAACAGCAGAATGTAAATCTTGAGCCTGCACTATCCAGCTATCGCTTTTTGGATATGCATACAGTAACGCCTGATTACCTTCAAGTACTGCACGGTACTCTGCGATATTTGCGCCAGGCTGCTGCCCCACATCAATCATTTCTGCATGAAATGTTTTAGCACCCAACGTCACAGCAGTTGCAGTCATTGCAGTTGGCCAAAAACTGTACGCAACAAATGCTACGAGCATCACGATCACTCCAAAAATACCAATCCACACGAGCCTATGCTCAACGCTCACGCGCGCGCCATATTCCATGTGCCCTAGTATAACCGAGTTAGGGCGTAAGCGCTATGCGCCGACTTTGTCCTTTTTAGGGCGACGCTTAACATTAAGCTCTATATACTCGATGATCTTAGACGCCACATCCCGTTTTGTGATAAGCTCAGGCGTCTTAAGGCTTGCTGATGAATTCACTTCGAGCACAAGTGGCCCATTACTACTTCGCATCATATCCACTCCGCAGACAGGAAGCCCCATTGCCTTCGCGGCCTTGATGGCAGTTTTGCGCTCTTCTTCTGTAAGCTTTACCGGCATACCAACACCCCCTTGATGAGTATTGCTGCGAAAATCATCATCAAGACTTTGTCGTTTAACACTTGCTACAACTCTACTGCCGACAATCAGTGCGCGAATGTCTTCGCCTGCTGATTCTTTGACGAATTCCTGTACCAAGAAGTTAACACCCTCAACATAAAACGCTTGCATCACAGCCTTAGCAGCCTTTGATGTTTCTGCAAGCACAACTCCGTTGCCATGAGTACCTCTCGCCACTTTAATGATCAGTGGCGCCCCTCCGGCAAGTCCCACGACATCGTCAAAATTTGCAGTCTCTCGAGCAAATACCGTCTTAGGGATACCTACGCCCGCACGCGCCATAATCTGGTATGCGCGCAACTTGTCTCGCGAACGAACAATTGCGATAGAGCTCGCGGTCGTAAACGCGCCCTGATGTTCGAACTGTCGCACGATAGCTGTCCCGTACTTAGTGTAGCTCTGTGCGATACGAGGGATGATTGCATCAAATTGATCAAGTGAGCGCCCTTTGTAGCGCACGACTGGCTGATTCTTTTCGATAGCCACATAGCATTTTGCATAATTAATAACTTCAACTTCATGTCCACGCGCACGTGCAACTTCTTTGAGGCGTCGTGTCGAGTAGTTAGCTCCGCCTTTTGATAGAATCGCTATCTTCATATTCTTCATCCTCTCATAAATTACATCAACAATTGCAGCTCGTCATATCTAGCTCTATCAAGTTGGTCTAGAGCACGAGGGCCGTGCTGCACATCTACGATAAATTTTCCCCTCAGGGTATTTCTGCCGATAAGTACCGGGTACGCCTGACTAGACCTATCCGCAAGTGTGCAAAAGGTTCTTATACGCTTCCCTTTGAGCTGTAATGTGAGCGGGACCTTATACCTCATCTGTACGTGTCCGCTAGAGCTTGCAACGGCTATGATCGAGAAGTGCTTTTCTAACACAGACTCTCCTACATAGTGCGGACTGTCTTCGCCAAAAAGACAGTACTCAAGCCCCTTCGCCGTCTCGCGTATGCTCGTTGCCCATATAGATGATGTACGCGCACCAGTATCAATTCTGGCGGGGACTCTTTTGATGTCATCTCGTATAAGCCAGATATATTCTGCACGACCGATAATTTTTTTCGTGACCATAACAACATATTATATCATTCATCATAGTAAAGATAAAGCCCGTCTGCTTGACGGATTGTACCTGTATATTTTATAATTACAATTGTGAAAACATTATTCTACATCGGTCGGCCATACCCTCATATAGCAGAGTTGCAAACACTAAAATCACTCGGATACAAACTAGGATTATTTCTCGATAAGACACATACACTGCGCAATCCAGAGATATTCGATTTTTGTGTCGCACTAGATTTCACATCTCTAGAAAGTGTGCGCACTAGCCTATTGCAAATCCATAGTTTACCAGCTATCGACGGTCTACTTTGCTTATACGAAAATTATATTCCTCACAAGACTGTTATCGCAGAGCACCTCTCGTTGCCGGCCATGTCCATGCAATCCGCACTAGCTTGCACGGATAAATACGAGATGCGTACCAAATTCCAAAAGTATAATCCTGAGATAACTCCGAAATTTACTTTCGTAGAATCAAAAAATCAGCTTTTAAAATTTGCAGCAAACGCGGGCTATCCAGTCATGCTGAAGCCGACCAATCTTGTAAAAAGCCTGCTCGTCAGCAAGTGCTCCTCGGAGAATGAACTGATCGAAAACTACGACAAGACCATTGCGCAGATAGAAGAGGTGTACGCGAGACTACACATCACTGACCGTGAGCCTCGTATCATTGCCGAGCAGTTTATAGAAGGGTCAATGTGTTCCGTCGCCGCCTACGTAGACCATATGGGCGAACCACATTTTTGCGACGGTATCGCCGAACTCACAACCGCCCAAGATATTGGGTTTGATGACAACTTTCTTTATTCCCGTAAACTCACGAATACCATCAAGCCAGACCTACTATCACGCATCTTGGCCGTTGCAAGAGATGGCGTTCACGCACTGTCAATGCGCTCCTCACCTGCGCACATCGAGATAATCTATAATGAACAAGAGATAAAGATTGTCGAAATCGGCGCAAGAACAGGTGGATACCGGCCACGCCTCTACAGAGAAAGCTATGGACTCGACCTAATCCAACAAGAAGCCCTCATAGCAGTTGGCGACACACCTCAACTGGCTGGTGATTTCAAAAAATATTCAGCAATTTACGAATTATTTCCTCGCACTAAAGGCACCTTCGTGCGCCTAGACGGGGATGACTCCACGACAACCTATAGCTACTTACACAGGACAGCAAAATCAGGAGATATCGTCGGACCGGCGCAAGAAGGATTTAGGTCAGTTGCCGTTTTTGGTGTATCTTCGCCAGACTATCAGACGTTCATCTCTCGATGTAAGCAGATTGAAGCTATCAAGGTCATCACTTCGTGAAAATCGCCCACATCCTGCCACATAGCGTCAGATTCCCGCTATTGGCACACAACGGACGATATGATTGGGTCTTGCAGCTGGCGAGATTACAGGCGAAGAACGGGCACGATGTTACTATCTACTGCCACCCCGACTCTGAACTTGACAATATCATGACATGCGGAATACCTCACGCGTCCGGCAACAAAGACAGTAACAATATCGGCACCTTGCGCATGGCAGTCCGTCATAATCATGATATCTACCATAGTCATTTTGATAACCTGCACTACACATTATCCGAACATGAGCTCTCGCAACCCGTTCTCTTCACGCAACATTGGTGGCCCACCAAGACAACATTGGCACTTGCAAAAAAAAATCTACATAAAAATATATGGGCAGTTCCGCCGACGCGATATATGTATGAGTTTGATAAAGAGTCTCACGTCAAATCAAAAGGTTTCATTCACCACGGCATCGATTTAGGGAAGTTTACATTAAAGCCTGTCCAGCAAAGTCATCGTCTCCTGTTTGTCGGGAGGATTTCCCCAGAAAAGAATCTTGAAGTTGCACTGTCTATTGCAGAAAAAACAGGATTGGGCCTTGATATTATCGGTAAAATCACTGAAAAAAATAAAGACTACTGGCGGTCACTGCAGCATCGCATCGACGGTATCCATACGCGGTACTTAGGCACAAAGACCCACGACGAACTGGCTAGTCACTACTCTGCGGCGACCGCTCTTCTATTTCCGTCTGACATTCACGAAGCATTTGGCCTAACTGCTATTGAAGCTCAGGCGTGCGGGACGCCGGTAATCATGCGGCGAGGTGGATCTAGGGCAGAGCTCTTAGAGGAAAAAGTTACGGGCTTTCTGTTCGACACAGAAGATGAACTTATAGATGCAGTCCAGCAAGCCGCCACAATAGATGGGGCAGACTGTGTCCGCTTTTCGAAAAAATTTGATATACAGACAATGGCAAATGCTTATGACTCCCTATACGAGCAACTGCGTGCAGACTATATCTCATAAATAGACTTGTCTGGAAAACTACTGCGCACATACTCTCCGGCAACACCCCTGGCAAATGCGCCTCCTGTTGTCGACAAGAAATGTTGCTCCTGCAAGTACGCCATGGGCCGATCATTGTACAGCGAGTTATTGTGCCGAGAGTCTAAAAATACCTTTACATCTTCTGTCTTACTGCCTCCGACGCCGTGGTAGTTTCCGTAGTAGGTGCGAAATTGATATAACGAGTTCTTCCCAGCTCTCTCGTACAGCTGGCGCGCTTTATATCTGTTTATCACCATTGGAGTATGTAGCTCATAGCTCAAAGTCTGCAAGTGGTTTTCAACAAGAATATGATACAAAGTCTTCATGCGCCTAATATACTCACTACCTGCCGGATAGCGCGCATCGTATCGCTCTATAAGGCTCTTCATGTCCCCCCAGTGTAATGTAGGTATTTCTTGATAATATTTCATGATAAAGAAATCGTCGTTCATCATAATGAAATCGTCGGAAATACCATCGTCAATAAGCGCGGCCGTCATGCTCTTCCTCACATTTGCTGATTTGAGTCCTGACTGCTCTACGGATATGTGATGGACATTTTTGATCCAAGCAGGCTTCTCTCCTACAATCACGACTTTTTCAAATGCCAAATTCCTGAGAGAGCGCAAAGAATATCTCAACTCTGCCGAGTCGTTTTCTGTCGATTCTTTAAATAAGTACACTACATCCATATGCGCGACGACCACTTACTACAACAACCATGTGACAAACTGTGCTTCACTCTCGATCTCACGTCAGCGCACCCCATAGCATGTGTCATCGCAATCATAGCGCGCGCCCAAAAGTATCAATGCGAACATGCCTCAGCATTCCGCCGCGTACGTAGAATAATTTCATTACTACCATTGTAGCATGGATGCGTATTGATAAAAACATGTAATATGTTGTGAGATATAAAAAAAGCCGCACTGTAGCGTGCGGTATGGGCGAAAATAGTTGTGGTTCGTGCGTTCCGCCCCTTCTCTTTCGCGATGACTCAAGAAGGGCCGGAACAACGAGTTAGGGCGCCGTCGGCTCGTCGTCCGATTACTCGGGTTCGAGCGCCTCTGCTCCCGGAATCATTCATTTCACGTCGTCGGCCAGCTAGTCGATAATTATAATTTCAATGATGTCTGCATGTGATTGATGCGATCTTGCTCGTCCTGGCACACAGGTCAGGACGAGCAAGATCTTTCCGGTATCGCTTAAAGCCTCCTGTCGGCTTCGGTTCTGGGTGTCAGACCGACAATCTTGGCGTGTTCGCGGTTCTCGCCGATTTCTCGACTCTTGCCGCGCATAGTGCCGACGATAGTCCAGAGAGTCACACCCAGGAGCCCAGTGAACCACCAGGCAGTAGAACCGTGGACGAGAACTCCGACAATAGCGACCAGAAGCAGAAGCGCCCCGGCCACAATACCCACGAAGAACCATCCCGCAGATGATACCGGCTCGTACTCTTTCGAACGCGACATGAGTCGCTCCTTCCAACTAAATTGGCAGTCGATGTACATGCATATTATATACTAAAAATATGTTTATATCAACTAGCTTCGCTTGAAGGTTATATCTCCAGCAATCATGCGAAGCTGGGTACGAGCCTCGTCCGTCAGAGCCCCTTCAAGATTTTTATTGCCCAGTGTGCTTCTGGCCATGTCGCGCATATTATCTATACGCTTAGCATATATAGCACTTTGCTTGGCGTTGAGGCCGGAGTGATTCATATTATCGTCCACTAGCGCTGCGATGTCATTAAGGCCGACAGCATCGCCTGTTGCAAGCCACTCAGACTTAAACTTACCGTCAGCGATTGTTGCGCGCACCATGTTGTCAAGATCCTGCTCCGATTTGATATTACCCTGCGTGATGATATCGAGATTCTTACCACCGAGCCATGGCGCCTTCTTAGTCATACCGCTCGCAACACCAGATATAATCGTCGTGAGATAATCTTCGTGACTGTCCTTGCCCGATTCTACTAATACGTCTTTCATCGAAGCATAGTTACCCTTCTTTTCGTAGAGGGACTTGATGGCAGCATCAGTAGTATATTCATCGCCCGCTTTAAACGTAAACTTAGTTAGGCCATCTTTACTCACCTTCACTACGTCGGTCGTATTATTTGGGTCAGCCAATCTCATAGTCTCCGAACCCGTTACCTTAAAGTGCTCCATCATTTCTTCCATGGCCGCGGCACTCTTACCAAAGTCGGCTCGCATTTCTTGTACAGCACGAGCTGCGGCTTGCGCCTTGCCTTTGTCGCCCGTGATGCCGGCGGCGGCGGTCTGCAGAGAGTCGGCGTGAACTCCCTTGACCATATCTTGAGAGTACTCGAGCTTATCCTGCTCTTTCGCTAGCTGCAACGCATTTGCAATTGCATGTCGTTCGTGCGAAAGGTTATTAAGGCTATCTACCATACCAGCAGCCGGGGTACCGGCAGCTACGCCATGGTGGGCAGCGCCAGACCTAGACTGGATCTCCTGTAAGTACAATTCGGCGCCTTCTTGCTCCCTAGAGGCCCGTGTCGCACTAAGTTTCTCCCGTATAGCAGCGTCGCGCAGTCCGTCTTTACCGCCATTTTGCTTGAGTTCATCGAATGCAGCTTTATTGAAGTTGTCCGCTGTTGATTGTCGCATTTGTGCTTTAGACATGTTACGAGCTATCATCTGACCAGCCTCAGTCTCTGCAAAACCTGCCTCTTGCATAGACTGGTTGTACTTTTGCATACCTTCGCGCTTGCGTCTTCGACGGTCCATCTTCTGCGATAGCGCTATGCCAGGTGTCTTCATGAAACCCTTATTATTTTCTGGGTTACGCCTACGATCCTTGGCTTCGCTTCGCTTTTGCGTGCCCCAATTATTTGCACGATCACCTAGCCCCTTAGCAGGGTTGTTGACCATGCCGGCTATACGGCCGAGCAAATTACCGCTGAACTTAATAAGAAAAGGAGTAATCACAAGCGGCATAACCTGTATAAACATCGCGAAGAGTACCACCTCCATACTTCTCGCGTTTTGCGCTATTATCGCCGAGGCGAGCTGTGACCCTCCAAACAATATCGAGAACATTGGATACATGATCAGCATGGTCATGAATAGATTCTTCCACTTATCAAAGAATTTTTGCGTACTTGGTAGTATGAATGCAGCTAATGCTATAGGGGCGGTTATTATCAATACAGTAATCAGGGCTTGTCGCGCGGCGAGTACCACCACAACCACAAGTATCGCAATGGCCGCAGTAGTGATCAAAGGTATCAAGAGAGTCAAGGCCGCACCACCTGAAACAACGACTGCTCCAGTTGCCGCAATGGCACCTATCGTACCTCCGGACAAAATAAAGGTGGCCGCTTGAGACCAGGAGGTGTTTGAAGCTACGTCGTTTGGCAGCATATCCTGCCTAATGTTATTAAATATGTCTTGCAAATTATCGCCTGCAATATTAGATATATCAACAGCGAGGGCGCAAATAAAGTACGAGCTATTAATAAGGACGGCGGCGATGATGAGCCTAGGAATAATACCGCGAAGATCATATTGTTTCACCCCTTGGTTTGATATATAAGAATATATAATCACCAGAAACCCGATCACAAAGGCAACGTTAGCCAATGCCAACATATATGACCATGTCTTATATAGGCTGCCCTCCGTATCTGTAGCTATCGGCTCAACATTAAGAAAACGCTGCAGGACACTGAATAGTTTATCCATAGAGTCGGCTAAGAAGTTCATAAACGGACATATAATATACCCGATACCATTGACCACGCACGATGTCTCCTCTTGTGGCCCGCCACCTTCTATCGATGACTGCGCATCTATAGAGACATTTGTCGGGTTCGTACAGTTGCTGTATTCATCCCGAGAGGTTTGAGTATTGAGTTCACAGCTAAACACCTGCGCGTTAGTGGCATCCTCGATACTATCGCCTGGACCAAACGTTACGAATCTCGCTTGCGAGATATTATCTGGTGCGCCGTCATCACCTTGCTCTATGGACTGATAGAACTGCGAGTTTTCGGGCACACCGAGACTCTGACTCATCTCTCGGTCAACAGCGTCAGGGCCTTGGTAGCTGTTGTCTTGGTAAATGATATTACCCGACTCCCATGTGGCGTCAGCTGCGTGAGCAGCCGGAGTGGAAATTATTGCCCAAAACAGCGTCGCGCTAAGCACGAGCAAAAAATTTAGGGCATACCGCATCAGCGACACACCCCCCAAACGTGGTCTAGTTAAGTTTTCCCACATAATACATCTCTACACTATCATTTTTTAGCGATTTAGTCAAGGTTATGGTACCCTGACAACGGCACTATTTACTATACTCCGATGTCAGCAGAATACCAGAGGTATTTACGAGAAAATGGAACGTTTTTTGTGAGACTTAAATTGCTCTAGCAGATCTTTTTGCTTTTTGCTCAACTTTGTTGGCGTATCTACGACGATTGTGACGATGTGTGCACCCCGGCTTGACCCGTGAGGCACCCCATGGTCGCTCAGTTTGAAGTCTGTACCGCTCTGGGTGCCGGCAGGAATTTTCATGCGAACAACCCCATCTACCGTCTGGACATCTATCTCAGTACCAAGCGCAGCATCTGTCATATCGATATGCTCATCACTCAAAATCAAATAGCCTTCGCGGGTGAAGTGCTTATGTGCCTTCACGCGTACATGAACATACAAATCGCCTCTTTCGCCACCAGCGATAGCTTCGCCACGCTCACGCAGACGTATCGTTGACCCATCGTCTATACCTGCGGGTATTTTAATAGTAAGTTCCTGAGAACGGCGCTCTGTCCCTTGGCCCTTACATACGCTACATGCTTTTTCCGGTATGCGGCCACGCCCCTCACAGGTCTGACAGACAACAGCTTGCTGGATTTGCCCGAACATAGTGTTCATAACACGCGGAATCTGACCTGAGCCTTTACACGTTTCGCACGTTTTCATGCCATAGCCCGGTTCAGCTCGCTCGCCATGACAGTGTGAACATTCGTCTTGCATGTCGAGCTTGAGGGATTTTTCTACCCCGAAGATAGCTTCTTCGAAATCAAGTGTGATGCGAGTTTCAACATCGTTGCCACGCTGCGATCGACGAGATCCACCACCTTGAGAGCCTCCGCCGAAAAATTGGCCGAAAATATCACCAAGGCCGCCGTCCCCAAAATCAAAATGAACGTTCTGCCCGCCAAAGCCATCAAATGGACTGCCTCCGCCTCCACCAGAAGACCCACCGACACCTGCGTGACCGAACTGGTCGTAGCGTTGACGTTTTTGCTGGTCTTTAAGCACTTCGTAGGCTTCATTGACCTCTTTAAATTCCGTCTCATTGCCTCCGGCTTTGTCAGGATGGTGTTTAACTGCAGCTTTGCGAAAAGCCTTCTTAATCTCATCGGCACTTGCGCCTTTTGCTACACCTAGTACTTCGTAATAATCACGTTTACTCATTACCCCTATTATACAAAATCTAGCACTCATGTGTAAAGAGTGCTAGACTACGAAAGGTAAATTTATTTGACTGCGGAGAGTTTGGCTTGCTTGGCAATCGCAAGTACAATAGCCTTAGCTTCATCGGTTGTGTAAATGAGGGAATCTGAAGGCTGCACAAGTGCAAATTTATACGATGTCTTACCTTGGGTGGTCAGCAACGCAACCTGTTGCTCAGGAAGGAATTCTTGCTGAAACGGTACAAAGTAGTGGGCTTCATCACCAATCTCATCGACATTAGCTTGTTCTACACCAGAGAAAGGACTTGCGCGATTCAGATCCGACTCTGTCTGATACATACGAATATCGACTTCGATCTCTACCTTACCTTTTGGTGTCTCAACAGCAAAAGTCGCTGTTTCAGACTTAGTTGTACCGAGGTTCACTGTGCCAGATTCATCAGGCTCAGACACCTTGGCGTCACTACCAAAAGCCTGGGTGACATCGTCTACTGAAACTACATCGACAGTACCCAGGTGCTTGTCCGCATCGACAGATGCGCTGAAACCATCGGCCGTTTGACCATAGTACGCGCCCGGATTATTACTTCCCGGCCTTTCATTTTTGATGATATAGAGAATCACCGCAATACCTGCAACAGCCACGAGAATAATAGCGATTGCGACAATTTTTCTTTTATTCATATCAACCAAGCTCTTTTCCTGTTATGCTTATGCATTCAAGTATACATAAGTGTGTGTCACCTGTAAATCTAGAAGCGTTCTCTGATGTGCTTAAAGCTGAAATCCCAGTCAGCGTCGGTCTTCTTTTTTGGGTTGAAGATATTTTGAGGATCATAAAGATGCTTAATATCTTTCATATGCCCAAGCATACTCGCTCCATACATCTGCTCAAGCCATGGGCCACGAACCATGCCATCGTTGTGCTCGCCACTAATGCTGCCCCCATACTTCAGCACCAGCTCATTTACCTCTCGCTGCGATGGCTCGAGTTTGGCGCGCTCGGCAGGATCTTCGATCTTCATGAGCGGTATGACATGGAAGTTACCATCGCCCATATGGCCTGCGATTGTCGCAAATAATTTATACTTCTTGATGATAGCCTGCAGCTGCGGCAAGAATTCTGGCAAGTGCTCAGGTGGCACGATAAAGTCATCTATATATGGTGCGGTATGTTTGTCTTTCACCTTACTGCGCAAAATCTGGAAACTGTAGCGACGCATGACCCAGAATTTCTCGCTTTTACCTTCTGTCGGCGCCTCTTCAAACCCGTTGATCTCGTAGCGCGCACGATGCTTGCCAAGCTTACGGTGTAGCTCTTGCACTTTTTGGCGGACCTCAGCTTCACTTTCTCCGTTGAACTCAACCATGAGGATGAGCTTTGGTACGCCGCGAAGCAGCTGCACACCTGTAGTCACGAGACTGAGTAGTAGTTTGATGAACCGCACAGGACCGAGCATCTTGAGGAAGCTTGGCATAAAGCGAATACTCAACCACAGCGTCTGATCGTCAAAACTCTCAAATGTCGCCGGCTTACTCTCAAGCACTTTTGGTATCAACTGGCCAAGTTCGTTTGTACTCTTCAAAAATAGTATCAAAAGTCCGCTGTGACCACGCCGTTTTACAAGACGAAGCTTGACGTCAGTCACGATACCAAGCGTACCCTGACCACCAACAAACAGCTGCGTGAGGTCGAAGATACCCGTTTCGCGCTTCCACACATTCCATAGATGATACCCAGTTGAATCTTTGGAAACTTTCGGTGCCGCTGCCTGGATCTCATCGTAATTTGCTTCTAGAAGCTCAAAAGTCTGGCGATATAGATTTCCTTCGAAATCATCTTGACCCATTTTTGCGTTCAATTCATCTCTGTTGAGCGGGCAAATAGTATATTCGTTACCATCACTCAACACCACCTTAAGCTCTGTGACGTATTTGTCAGTTTTACCGTACTCGAGTGATTTTTCACCGCCCGAGTTGTTATTGACCATGCCACCTACGCTTGCAAGGTCTCGGCTGGCGGGGTAGCTTGGGAGCAAACTACCTTTTTCTTCAGTGGCTTTGTCGAAATCACGAAATAGTATACCCGGCTGTACATGTGCAGTTGTGTCCGTCACTTCGTGCAATTTGTTCATGTACTTACTGATATCGAGCAGGATTGATTGGCCGATAGCCGCACCCGACATGTCGGTACCGCGCGAGCGAGGTGTGATACTTAGCTCGGGGTACTGAGCTTTGTGTTGATTAACAAATTTAACGGTGTTTTTGATGTCTTCAGCATCTTTTGGAAACCCAATCACTTCCGGCTTGAGCTCGAAAAGACTTGCATCGTGACTATAAAATTCACGCGACTCTTCCGACACGTCAAGCTCGCCTTTAAAAATTTTTGCGAGTTCTTCTTGTATATTCATACGTATTACTGTAGCCCAACGAACTCTTAAGCACAAGCATCGTCATCTGCAAAAAGATTATCGACGCAACTATCGCGTGAAGCATACTAGCTCCTTGATAGTACAATCACACACGCCAGGCGGCTCGAGGGTGCATCTACCCATGACTGGATCATGCCCGCCGGACATTCACCGGTCGAACCTTTCAACCATATCATTAGGTTAATTTGCGAGACACTATACTGCGCATACGGTCCAACAGTCCCTCTCACTGGTATATTGGACGGTGTCGGTATTTTAGCGACTGTCTCCAGTGAGTTCATAAGTGTTGCATTGTCACTTTCTAGCACGCTTGTCCCACCTACGCCTTCAAAGTCTCTACAGCGCCTTTCTCCACCCCCGCCAACCGGAAACCCTCTTCCTAGACAGTAGGTACCATCAGCCATGGCTGGGTATCTACCGGCTTCAGATTTGTACGTTTCGAAGATCTTTTGCCACCCTTTAATTTCATTAAATTTCTGGGTATTCTGGGCTCTCGTCTGCACTCATTGAATGCAACTATGGTGATCGCAGCCAAAATACCCATCACAACAATGACAATGAGCAGCTCAACTATAGTGAAGCCGTGTTTATTCTTCATTTTTTCAGTATAGCGTAAGCATTTATAATTGCGAAGTGCAACTTAAAACTTATGGCAAAAGTAAAAAGCGCATACGATACATGTCACGACTAACGGCAATGTACATTGACAAGTTTGTATAAATATCTTAAAGAGTGTATTGTATACATGTCCATACCCCTTCGACAAAGGAGTCGTAATGAGAGCGTACCTGGCAGTGATAGTATTCGCCCTGGTGGTGATTGGCTCGGGCGGCTGGCTCATCTCACAGATGGACTGGTCTACCCAGGACTACTCGGCAGACCCAGGCACAAGTCTGGTCGTCGACAATCAAGTAATACCCTGCGAGGAACTCATGGATCGCACCTGTGACCGAAATGATCAGCGTCTGGTGGAAAGTGCGCAGCCACGAATCGATTCGTTTCTCGCTACGCCGAACCTGGCAACTCTGATCAAGAGCGGAGAGATCAGCAGACTCTCTGCGACCACTCTAGGGATGCGAGTATGCGGCAACATGTTCTGGGCTAGATCGTCAGCAGCCTACGCTCACACGCGACCCGACATGCCGTACACGACAACGTTCCAGCTGTGGTCGTCCGCGACCCAGTCGCTCTGTCCGACGGCGCTGTCCTGAAAGGGTACGGACGCAACAGCCCCCGAGTCTTTACGATCGGGGGCTAGTTCTTTTGCGAAAAATCAGTTACTAAAAACTACTTTTCTTTGTTTTTGTCTTCGTCTACGACTTCACCTTCAACAGGCTCTTCGGCGTCGTCAGACTGCTTCTTTTCATCGTCAGTGCCCTCTTTAGCAGCTGCCTCATACATCTTCGCGCCAATAGGCATGATCTTGTCATTGAGTACTTTGACTGCAGCTTCGAGCTCGTCGCCTGAGGCGTCGGTATTTTCCTTTACCTTTTTCGCCTCTTCGACTGCTTCTTTGATAACTTTTACGTCGTCATCAGAGATCTTGTCTTTATACTCGTCGGGCATTTTTTCTGCCTGGTAGATGGCGTTTTCAAGCGTATTGCGAGTTTCGACAGCTGCACGCTTTTTCTTATCTTCATCGGCGTGCGCCTCGGCCTCTTTCTGAGCTTTTTCAATATCTTCTTTGCTCATGTTACCGCTATCCTGGATAGTCACTGAGTTTTCCTTGCCAGTAGCTTTGTCTTTTGCAGTCACATTCAAGATACCGTTGGCATCAAGGCTAAACGAAACTTCAATTTGTGGTACACCGCGAGGTGCCGGTGCAATACCATCGAGCGTAAAACGACCGAGCGATTTGTTGTCCGATGACATTTCTCGCTCACCTTGCAAGACGTGGATCTCTACTTGCGGTTGGTTATCAGCTGCGGTACTAAAAGTTTCGCTTTTGCTTGTCGGAATAGTGCTGTTGCGCTCAATCAACTTAGTAGTTACACCACCCATTGTTTCGATACCGAGCGAAAGTGGCGTCACGTCGAGCAGGAGTACGTCTTTGACGTCACCCTGTAGCACACCGCCTTGAATAGCGGCACCGATAGCCACAACTTCATCCGGGTTTACACCTTGTAGCGGGTCTTTACCGAAAATGCTTTTTACTTTTTCGACGACAGCTGGCATACGCGTCATACCACCAACGAGCACAATCTCTTCGATATCGCTTGCCTTCATATCGGCATCTTTAAGTGCTTTTTCTACTGGTTCAGCAAGGCGATCGATCAAATCTTTCACAAGTTCTTCGAGTTTTGCGCGTGTCAGATTGTACTCAAAGTGTTTTGGACCGTCTGCGTCGGCAGTGATAAACGGTAGGTTGACTTCGTATGCATTGGTGCTTGAAAGTTCTTTTTTGGCTTTTTCAGCTTCATCTTTTAGGCGCTGCATAGCGGCTTTGTCGCTTTTGAGGTCGATACCTTCGTCGTTCTTAAACACATCGATGAAGTGATTGACGATCCTGTTGTCAAAGTCTTCGCCTCCAAGATGCGTGTCGCCGTTTGTAGAACGGACTTCAAATACACCATCCCCTAGTTCGAGCACAGAGACATCGAATGTACCGCCACCAAGGTCGAATACGGCGATTTTCTCGTCTTTTTTGCTTTCTAGGCCATAGGCAAGAGCAGCTGCAGTTGGCTCGTTGATAATGCGCTTAACTTCAAGACCAGCAATCTTACCGGCGTCTTTGGTAGCTTGGCGCTGTGAGTCGTCGAAATACGCAGGCACAGTGATGACTGCTTCGCTGACTTTTTCGCCGAGAAACGCTTCGGCATCTGATTTAATTTTGCCGAGGATCATGGCAGACACTTCTTCTGGCGTGTAGTCTTTGTCTCCCATCTTTACCGCAACACCATCGCCTTTCTTGACGATTTCGTATGGCATAATGTCGTGATCTTTCTGAACTTCTTTGTCACCAAACTTGCGACCGATCAAACGCTTCACTCCATAGATGGTGTTTTTCGCATTTGTCACACGCTGTCGTTGCGCAACTTGGCCGACCAAGCGATCGCCTTTTTTATTGATAGCAACAACACTTGGTGTTGTGCGGTTCCCTTCGGCATTTGCAATAACTTCTGGTTTGCCTGCTACCATGTAGGCAAAAGCGCTGTTGGTAGTACCGAGGTCAATTCCGATAATTTTACCCATCGTATTCTCTCCTATTCATTGTTTTGTATATCAAGTTGTATGTACATATATTAGCACTCTAGCGTGTAGTTTGCCAATATCATCATTATAATAAAGTTGGCACTCCTGTGTCAAGAGTGCCAAATATTTTTTGATTTTATGTCGTCTACTGGCTAGTCTTGCGCTTGAAGAGCCACGCCGCAACTGGCATAGACACGAGCAGAATTGCGATACTCCAAGCCGCTGCGAACAGTATCGAGTTTTCGGCTGGCGCACCAATAAGTAGCGCGCGCACCGCGTCTACCATCTGGCTCACGGGCTGGTGCTCTACAAAGGGACGTAGCCATGAGGTCATCGCTTCTGCGGGTACAAATGCTGTGCTCGCAAATGTTAGCGGCATAATTACGACAAATGTCATCCACTGCACACCCTCGACACTTTTAGCAAGAAGTCCAACAATAGCGGCAAGCCATGAGATAGCCAAGGTAAATAGTGCTATCAGGCCTATAAAGAGCAACCACTCCTGGGCAGTTGCAGTTGGCCGAAAACCAATCAAGAGACCAGCGAGGATCATCACGACCGTAGAAATACCGTTACGGAACAGATCGGATACCACATGTCCCGTCAAAACTGCAAGATTCGACATCGGCAGACTGCGAAATCTGTCGACAATACCGCGTTGCAAGTCGTTACATATCGCAATAGCTGTTGTAGTGGAGCCAAAGGCAATTGTCTGCACAATGATACCTGCCATCAAGAAATCTGTATAATTTTCACTTCCTGTCGCAATTGCACCGCCAAACACTGCCGTAAATAGCACCAGAAACATGATGGGTTGGAAAAATGTTCCCAGCAGCTGATCCGTATTACGTACAATGTGCGTGCTACTACGGCGAATCATCACGAGCGAATCCGCAAGGGTTAGCACCCAGCGCGGCTTCTGCTCAAACTCTAATTTTGTTGCCATTTATTTATCCTCCGTATCTTTTGCTTGCTTACCAGTGAGCGCCAAAAACACGTCATCGAGCGTTGGTTTATGCACTGCCATGGCGTCGAATTTGAGCTCATACTTTGCGAGAAGATCGATCGTCTTCTTAACATCTGCGTTCGTATCTTTGAGCACAATAGTAAGTGACTTATCGTCGGCATTCGTCTCCTGAATGTCTTTCTCTAGCACGCTCACCGCCGCCTTGAATGCTTTTTGCGTACCAAACGTCAACTCAAGACGGTCTTTGCCTACCTTGGCCTTTAGCTCTTTTGCAGTACCGTTCGCTATTACTTTACCACCGTCTATCACCACAATCTTATCAGCGAGTTGATCGGCCTCTTCTAAGTACTGAGTTGTGAGCAAGATTGTTGCGCCACCCTGTTTTAGTCGATCGATGATGTCCCACATTGCGATTCGAGAACGCGGGTCGAGTCCCGTCGTCGGCTCATCTAGAAAAATAATAGGAGGAGTTGCTATCAGGCTAACGGCTAGGTCAAGTCGTCGGCGCATGCCACCAGAGTACGTTTTTGCGGGCCGGTTTGCTGCGTCGACAAGACCGAACTCCTCTAGTAGTTCGTCTGCTCGCGCATGAGCGCTTTGCTTCGTCAGGTGATACAGCCCGTCCCATCATCACGAGATTCTCTCGTCCAGTCAGCAGCTCATCGACGGCCGCAGATTGACCAGTAAGTCCGATCGATCGCCGCACGTCATCAGCGTGAGTCTGTACATCGAAGCCGCCGATAGTAACCGTACCCTTATCGAATCCGAGAAGTGTACTGAGAATCCGCACAGTTGTTGTTTTACCTGCGCCATTCGGCCCGAGTAGCGCAAGCATTGTGCCCTTTTCAACTTCAAAATTAATGCCGCGTAGCACCTGATTGTCTTTGTAAGACTTTTTCAAGTTCTTTACTCGTATTACACTTTGTACTTTATTCGCCATGCGCTATCTCCTTAGCTGCTTTACTTGTGTCTGATTATATGAGCGGCAGCCCTGGAGCGCAACTGTTATAAGTTGCAATATATACCATAAGTGTATTATGATGAGAGCCATAAGAGGAATAACATTGACATGTCAATAACAAACACACTAAAAAAATCATTGTCTCCACAAAATATCTTTTTACTAGGCACCCTGCTCACATTAATATTGTCGCTCACATGGCTCTCATTTAGTGCGCATGGCGCAGCCGAATCCTACATGGATAGCTATGAAGATAACGCCGGCGGTTCACAGCGTATGCGAGTCACGAGAGCTAGTGGTGAAAATCGCCCGGCGATTGTTTTCGTACATGGTGGCGGCTGGTTTTCTGATGGTGGGACATACCCTCCAGAGTTTCAGGAACGAGCAGCCAACTGGGGCTATACCACTTTTCGCATAAGCTATCGACTTATGCCAGGTGGTGTATACGAACAGCTTGAAGATGTTATGCGCTCGATTCGACACGTCAAAGACAATGCAAGCAAGTACGGCATAGACCCGAATCGCGTGGCTGTATGGGGCGACTCTGCCGGCGGCAGCCTAACAGTACGCTCCGCCGCTACCGGTAAATCTGGCACAGCAGCGGCTGTGGCATGGTCCGCACCAACCAACGCATTCCGAGACCTCTTCAACTCCGTACCAGGGTTCTTTGACGGCCTGTTTCACACTCGCTGTATCGGAGAATACTTCCCTCCGTTCACTATGGATATCATCTCCTTCTTTACAGATAATGCAAATGCAGTGAACAGCCTGGTGTCTGGCCAACCCCCGTCGCAGGCCGATAGTATAAAGCTATTATACGAATCGCTCAAACTCGCAGATATTGTAATAACGGATCTGCCGAGTACATTCGAAAAGCTCGAGCAGGCCGGTAACGATTTTGGCGTGAGCGTTAAATTCGATACGCCCAAAGAGGGTTCTAGTGGCACCACTCCGCCAAAAGATACATCAGATGAAGCACCTCTCTCTGAGGAAGAGATTGAAGAAAAGCTAGCAGTACTCAGCCCTTCAGACCTTTCTAAGTTAGGTACAGCTATCTACCACTTCTACAACATCAACAAAGACGGTACTATCGACTCAGATGAAGCCCTACAGACGCTTAGCCTTATGAAACAAGGTCTTTCCGACATCACGGAAGCTCAGCAGAAAGTTGCCCAAGAAAAAGCCGTATCGGGCGAACAACCAATCGTCGAGGACGGAGCTGAAACTCCTTCGGACGGCGAGATAGTGACTGATAAGCCGCTCATTCCTAATGAAAGCTCTGGAGAACTTGGCGTCAACCCACAGCAGATTTCTGCCGAAAAAATAGCGCAGTGCATCGATGACTTCGTACAGCTTTCACCATCGTTGTTTGCAAGCCCTCGCACACCTCCTATGTTCCTAGCTGTCGCCGAAAACGAAGAGCTCGTCAACGCACAGGACGCCTACCAAATGCGAGACAAGCTGCGCAGTATGGGTATCCGCTCCGAGACGCTCGTCCTTCCGGGTAACCACCACATGGGTTACGATTCTCGCGCAGAAGTGCCATCCTTCCAGTTCCTTGGTAGCATATTAAACCCGTAAAACTCTACAGCAAAATACACAAAGAATTCAGCCAGATGCGTACTACATCTGGCTGATCGACTGTAACTAACTAGCTGACTATATTGGTATTATTGACGAGTCACCTTCACCATAGCATGCCGTATCGGCTGACCGTTCAATATATAGCCCGGCTGAAGTTGCTCTGCAATAACTTCTTTCTCACCTTCTGCATCTTCTTCAAATTGGATTGCCTCATGGAGACTAGGGTCGAACTCAACGCCCGGCGATGCATTAATACGCGCAAGGCTCAGAGCCTCAAGTGCCTTATCGAGGTTCTTCACCAATCCCGCAACACCTTGAGCCCATTTATTATCTTGGAGATCTTCTGGCGTGTGCGCTACCGCGCGCTCAATATTATCGATAACCGGAAGTAACTTTAAGATAGCCGCAGCTTGACCGGCACTACGGGCAGATGTTTTCTCAGCTTCTGTACGTTTACGATAGTTTTCAAAGTCAGCCCGTGTACGCTGCAAATCAAGCGTCAGATCTGCAACTTGTTGCTGCAGTGTTTCGTCTTGTGTATCTTCGGTTGGCTGATCTTGTTGTTTAGTCATGAACTATCTCCTTTTTACAATGTTTCCTCTAACATACTGGCTGTCTGGCTTACGAGTCGTATAACACGCGCGTAACTCTGACGAGTCGGCCCGAGTACACCTATATAGCTCTTGTCACTATAGGGCGAGCGAAAACGGCTAATCACAAGACTTGCTCCACTCGACTTGCCGATAGGATTCTCTTCGCCAATATACACGCTCAATGGCTCAGTCGGCGCCGTCTCTCGCAGCCAAGGCTCGAGGTTATCAAGTAGTTGAGCAACTGCTTGCGGTGCTTTGCCGCCATGCATAAATTCTGGCTGGCTGAAAAGATTACCAATGCCGCTCATATACAACTGGCCATCAATAGTAGCTATTCCTAAATTATGCGTCAGCTCAACCAGACTATCGACCGCACTTCTAATAGCTTGATCCGTTCGATCTCCGTAGCTATTCACCCTTGCCTCAATCGCTCTCGCACTGCGATCGAAAGTAGGGAGTGTAGGCACATACTCCTGCTCTGTTATCTGGTTAACGTATACCCTGTAACCCTTGTCCGTTGGTATACGGCCTGCACTCGTATGTGGCTGAGAGATCATTCCTGTTTGCTCAAGGCGCGACATTTCACTTCGAATAGTTGCGCTCGACACGCCAAATAATTTCGCTAGCGTCACACTACCAACCGGCACAGCGACTTCAGCATACTGTTCTACTATTGCAATAAGAATCTGTTTTTGGCGCTCGGTCATATACTCATTATAGCAAATATTGGCACTCAATCAAATAGAGTGCTAGTTCGTTTGATAAAGCAAAGCGTGAGGGGTATACTAGCTATATGAGTTTTATGAGTGATCTAGGTAGCTTTATCGGCGACGTACAGAGCTTCAGCGAGCAGGTCGACACAGTAAAGCAAGAAGTCGTTTCGTCGGTAGTACATACCGTTACCCACACGACACAGATAGGTAGTCAACTCGCAGACGATGTCGCAAGTAGCGTGGATGACGTCAAGAGTGTAGCGGCGTCAACAACCGATGAAGTCAAGCAGACTCTGAACGACAAATAATTATTTTCCGGCGCTCTTATCCGGAAGTACAAGTCGCAGTATCATCGCGACAAGAAACACTGCGGCAATTGCAAGCAGATAATACTTCACTTAGCTTGTTTTGGAGCCACCGTAGGCAGAGCCACCGTAGCCGCTACTGCGTGTGGCTGCCGATGTTTTAGTGGGCGACTGCTGCTGAGGTTGAGCAAGTGTCTTTGCGATAGCCGCGACGCCCGTAACCGCGACGACAGCAACCCCCACGTGCTTCAAGAAATCTTTCCGATCCATCTTCTTATCAAGCAATGCACTCAAATCTTGTCTGATAGCCATGAGCTGTACCTTTTTTGTGTTTAATTGGTTATATCTCAATTGAACAGTAAACCGCTCATGCTGTCAACCTCAACTGGTCGTCAGCACGCTATCACCTGGACTTGCGCTCTGCCGACGCATCGAGAATCCATCTAGCGAGCGAGTGGTAGTTTTTCGTCCAGTAGTACCCTTTAGCGGTCGTGCTGTAGCAACTGGATTGCGCCGCCTAGATGTTATACCGTCTATACTACGACTCGGCTTTCGGCGAGGCGACAGGGGCAGTGCGGGCGTGGAGATACTATTTTTCTTAGCACTCAGAGGAGTGCTGGCAATCGGCTTCTGTATCGGGCTAGGCTCAGCCGTATCAGATACACTGCTCATCTCTGCTATCACAGCCTTGCGAGTGCGCACACCACCGCGTGTACGCTGGCGTGCCTGGCGCCTCAAGAACACCGCAACTGCGCCGAGCTGATATATGACGATGATAGGTACCGCGACAATCATCTGATTGATAATGTCAGGTGTTGGCGTGATGATAGCAGCGGCAATGAAAGATCCGACAATCACAAAGCGCTGCGACGACAACAATGCGCCGGGAGGAAATGGCCGAACATGATCAAACATAAATAGCAGCAGCGGCAATTGAAACAGTGCGGCGAGGCCAAGTATGTACGCCACTACAAACCCTAGATACGATTCTGCAGTCAGGCTTGGATTAACAGCATCTCCCGCAAATGTCGTCAGGAATGAGATTGCACCAGGGATAGCCACCACGTAACCAAAGACCGCTCCGGCCACCGCAAGAACGCCAGAAAGCAAGACAATTGCACAGATAAATCGACGTGAGGCCTTACCCAATACAGGTTGGAGAAACCGGTAAATATGGTACATTACAACCGGAATCGTGAGTAGTGCACCAAAGTACAAGCACACTGTAAAGATAAAACTGAATCCTCCTCCAGGAGTAAGATATATGAGCTTTTCACCGCTCAGCGGAGCAATGATGAAGTCCACTAGATGATCTTTAAGATAATATCCCACAGAGGAAGCAGCAATAAGTGACAGTACTACCCAAAAAAGCCTTTTCCTTAGCTCATAGACGTGCTCTAAGAACGTCAACTCCTGCGTAGAATCAGAGTAACTATTACGACTGTTTGGTTTCAGCTTCGGATTTTGATCGTGTGCTTTTTTTGTCTGCAGTCTTGTCATCACCCATTCCTTTGCGCAGTTCTTTCATAGAATCACCCACGCTACGCGCTAATTCAGGAAGCTTACGACCCCCAAAAAGGAGCAAGATGATTAAAAATATAATGATTAATTCTGGTGGGCCTAATCCAAACATGTATTCCCTCGCTTATATTACAAAAACTATGTAGTAACATAATATATCGGTTGTGGTAATATAGCAATAAGACAAATCGGAGGAAACGTATGTCAAGAATAATACTTGCAGCAAACTACAACTGCTCGGACAGCTCAAATAGCGCGTATGGTGCAGCTGCGTATGGCACCTGTGAGACTTCCACGCCTGCTGACACAGGAGCACCTACCGACACCACTACGCAAGATACTAACCTTGGCGCACCAAATACAGGCTTCTTGCAACAACTATATACAGGCGGCAGCTTTACTATCATCGCGCCACTCATACTTGCAGTAGTACTCGTAGCAATCAGCACCTTCATACTCAAAAAGAAACAGGCTAGTCACAAATAGACCTATCTCTAACTATGCATATTATGATGGATTGCAAAATCTATCACTAGTTCTATATAATACTTCAGATGACACCATTACTCAGCGACAAACAAATTGACATCATTCGCAACTGGCTCGGCACTGGCAGTATCAACATATTCGGACTGCCATTTGCCGGCAAAGACACCCACGGCAATGAGCTAGTTTCGATTTTTAATGCACCGGCGCTTATCGGCGGCGGAGACATCATGCGAAACAGCGTTATATCGGCCGAAGCAAAGAGGATCATCGACGCCGGTGGCCTGTCCCCAAGTGACGAATACATGCGCACAGTTACCCCCTATCTGCAGAGTGAGGAGTTCGCTGGCAAGCCTCTCATATTGAGCGCAGTGGGTCGCTGGATAGGCGAAGAACAGGGCGTGCTTAAAGCCACGGAAGCAAGTGGCCACCCAACCCGCGCAGTCATCTACCTAAATATCGATGAGGCAACACTTTTTAAGCGATGGGAAGTGTCTCAAACACTCGGCGACCGCGGCGATAGAGCCGACGACGCCGAACACGCACTGCGCACGCGAATCAACGAGTTTAACGAAAAAACACTACCCGTTATCGAAGTGTACCGCTCGATGGACTTACTGATAGAAGTGAATAGCGATGCAGACCGGCAAGAAATACTCGAAACAATTTTGAGTCGCCTACTGCAGCTCGCCACTGTTTAGTCGCGCTTGAGCATCACAGTAAATGCTTCTGAAGGAATATCAACTTTCCCAAATCGTTTCATGCGCTTTTTACCCTTCGCTTGCTTAGCGAGTACTTTCTTTTTGCGAGACACGTCACCGCCATATAGTCCAGTCGTCACATCTTTTCGGTATGCAGATAGGTCCGCGCGGGCGATAAATTTACCCCCAATTGCGGCCTGCAGTGCAACCTGAAAATTCTGCCGAGGAATAACTTCTTTGAGTTTGTCCACAATCATGCGACCCAGATACTGCGACTCCGTACGGTGCGCCATGATACTGAGTGCGTC